>ERZ773076.210-NODE-210-length-32954-cov-3.619472_pt1 | contig 32954 bp, 30 predicted proteins | sample MGYA00580613_ERZ773076 | MGnify/ENA primary metagenome ERZ773076 (study PRJEB29015, sample SAMEA2738005) | human oral metagenome | biome: human oral; feature: human-associated habitat; material: dental | place: China | collected 2057 ...
ATATAGTTATTGTTGCTGCGGTTCTCAGCCGTCGGTGCGACGGTTGCGTTTGCTGCCGCGGTCTGTGTCTCACTCGGCTGCGCAGCCGCCTCGGTCGAGGGAAACGCGGTGCTCTCCGAGTTCTTGCTGTAGACGGCACCGGTCGTCGCATTGATATCGTACTCGTACTTCACATTGCCCTTCACGAAGTCGACTTCATAGACGGCAACGCCGTTCTCCGTGTCCAGCTTCTCGGCGCTAATGGTAACTTCCGCCTCCGTAAGTCCCGCGTCCTCAAGGGCAATCTTTCTCGCATCCTTCTGCGTGATTGCCGCGGTAATTCCGGTCTTACTTCCGCCCGCGCCAATCAGCTCAATTTTCTTCTTGACGACACTTCCGTCCGAAGCCTGAATCCAATAGCCGTACTCCGTTCCGTTTGCGGTGAATTCCACATCGTAGATAAAATGACCTTGCTCAAAATCAAACTCGGTGCGCACATTCTCTGCCGTGACAGGATCGACGCCCGCATCCGCAAAGGCAAACATCTTCGCCTTATCCGCGCCGATCGAGGTGTTTTCAGCGACCGCGCTGACCGCAAAGGCCGTTCCGGTACCTACAGCAGTCAGGATGGCAAGTGCACAGAGCACGGTAACAGCCGTCTTCTTGGGGGTCGAAAATAAGTTCTTAATCATGGTTTCCGCTCCTTTCGTTTCTCTGCTTTCTTTTGCTTTTGTGTCTTCATTCTATCCGCGGAAGATTAAGCCTTGATTAGTGTTTCAAATTTTTGAAAAAACAAGTGAAAAGGTGCTTCCCTCCCCCAAACGGCTCTCCACCGAGATGCTGCCCTGATGAAACTCCGCAATCTCTTTTGTAAGGGAAAGACCGAGGCCGGTTCCGTTTTTCGTTCTGGAGCGCTCCGCGCGGTAAAAGCGGTCAAACACCTTGGCGATATCTTCCGCCGCAATACCGATGCCGTCATCTTTCACCTCTAATACAATCCGCTCCTCCGTTTCGTAGAGGGAGACCCGGATTCTACCGTTTTCGTTTCCGTAGCGATAGGCATTCAATATCAGATTGGAGACGGCGCGTTCCAAGAGACTCCGGTTGGCGTGCATGCAAATTCCGTCCGCAATCTCACTCGAAAGGACAATGCCCTTCTCGCGAATTAACGCGAGGTCCTCACAAATCGAGCGGAGCAGCGCCGACAGATCCAAACTCTCCTTCGGATAGTTTTCCGGTCGCATTTCGAGGCGCGCCAAATCCAGCATCTGATTGATCAGCGTGGTCATTTTTCTGCCCTGGGCATGAATGTTCCGAATGCTGTCCGCATATTCCCCCGCATCGACATCGTTCTCCAAAGAGTACTCGCACTGCGCCATGATAACCGCCATCGGCGTTCTGAGCTCATGGGAGACATCCGAGGTGAAACGCTTTTCTTTTTCAAAGGAATCCTCAAGTCTTGCAAACATCAGGTTAAAACTGTCCGCAAGTTGATGCAGCTCGTCTTTGCCGGGTTTTAACTCGATTCGTTTTTTCAGATCGTTTCCTTGTGTGATGGCGGAAACCGTATCCGATATCTCTTGAATCGGGCTCAGCGCCCGCTTTGCGATTGCGCTTCCCCCGAGTATGGCCAGAAGGCCGATCAGCGGCAGCACGGTGAGGGAGAGCCGCGTGATATTCGTGAGTTCTTCCTTGCCCTGGGTCTCCGCAACCACGCCCCGCAGCCAGAGCCCTTGAAGCCCCGCAGCGCTGAGTTCCCGGTCATAGATGTAATAACGGATTCCCTTCACCTTCACCGTATGTAAGGTCATATTTTTTAACGCGACTTCGGAACTCTGTTTGGCAACCGGATTTTCCCCGTAGAGCATAAAGAGCTTGCTGTCGTAGAGCGCGGTGTAGACCTCATTTACGGATTCCAAGAAGTCATCGTCCACTTCCAGAAAGCCTTCCCCGTACCGAATGAAGTGATCCACATCATTCGGTACCGCAATTTCATCCATGCTGTTGTAGTACTCAATCTCATCGACATTGTTTTCCACGGTCTCAATCAGACTGTCTTTGATGGTCTTCTGGAGCACCTTATTACTCACGGTGAGGATGCAGACATAGGTCAGTGAGACCACGGCAATCAGTGCCGCCGCAAACCAGAGGGTAATGCGCGCCCGAATGGACAGGCGATTCATACGGGTCTGTCCTCTGCGAGAACATAGCCTCTACCCCGCACCGTATGAATCAGTTTTTTATCAAAGCCGTCATCAACCTTGCGGCGCAAATAGCTGATGTACACATCGACCACGTTGGTGCCGCCCTCGTAGTCAAAGTTCCAGATGTGGTTCTCGATTTTTTCACGGCTTAACACCAGCCCGCTGTTTCGCATGAGGTACTCAAGTAGGGCGTATTCCTTTCCGGAGAGGCTGATGTCTTTGCCCGCACGCTTTACCGTCTGCCCGCTGCAATCCAGCGTGAGGTCCGCGACCGCAATCACATTCTCCGCCATACCGAAGGGCACGCGTGTAATGGCGCGAAGTCTGGCGCTCAGTTCCTCAAAGGCAAAGGGTTTTACCAGATAGTCGTTTGCGCCGCTGTCTAAGCCCTTCACCCGGTCGGACACGGCATCCTTCGCGGTGAGGAAGAGAGCGGGCGTCGTCTTTCCCGCCTCCCGAAGCGAACGGAGCACCGCGAAGCCGTCCGCCTTCGGCATCATAATATCCAGAATGACAGCGTCGTAGTCCGTATAGGAAAGAACGGAAATCGCCTCCTCGCCGTCGTAGCAGCAGTCCACACTGTACCCGTCCGATGTGAGCTTTTTCGCAATGATCTCGTTCAGGCTGCGTTCATCTTCCGCAATCAGGATTCTCACGGCTTCTGCCTCCTTTGTCTTAATCTCATCGATTATACTTGGGAAACATTAGTATCTCATTAAAGCAGAGAAATGAGAAGGTTCATTCTTCCGCACAGCAAAAAAGCAAGCCCTAGAAAAGGCTTGCTTTTTACGCTTTTTCTCGTGAATCCGCTTTTCCTTCACCGATTCCTTTTTCTCCGAGCCGCTTTTCGCTCTATTATCATGTCTCTTTCGATCCGAAGCGACAAGCAGCTTATAAATCCTGTTTGCTTGCTATCTCAGCCTTCCTTCTCTCGGACATAGAGCGGCGGCTCTGTCCGCACGCCGTCCGCAAATCCCTCCCGCCTTAGCGTCACAAAATCCATATAGCAGACGCGATGCAAAAGATGACGGCAGGCATTGTAAATCTCCTGAAAATACGCGCGACAGTTCTCCTCCGGTACGTCCAAGATGATAAGGTAGGACTGGGTTCCGTCCTCGTCGCTCTTTAGAAGCAAGTCCAGCATGGCAATTTCCCGCCGCGACTTTGCATAGGCAAGCAGCGCGCTCTTAAGAGCCGTCACTTCTTCGTTTTCCGCCGGGTAGCCGAGCATCATCTTGCTATCCCGCTCCACGGTCTTACTCTGCATCTTGGCCTCTCCGAACTCGCTCTGATAACCCGGGGAATTTTGTATACTGCGGATGATGTCGGGCGAGACGTAGAATAATTGCGGTCCGTAGGGATTGATCACAAAGCCCTCGTTTTCCCGCAGCATCCCGACGAGCTGCGGAAAATGAAGAACCATGGTCTCCCGCTTCCAGCCGTTTGCCCCCTGCGCTTCCATCCGTCGTATGGCATCCCAATCCGTATAGACCGGCAGGGCTTCCTCTCCGTGATCCAGAGTGACGCGGGCAATACCGAATTGCATTCCCTTTTTTAAGGTCATCGTGCCGCTCCCCTCGGGCAGGCTTCCGTCCGTTCGCACCGCGAGAAGATAGTGGCTCCGCACCAGTTCACGGAAAAAGAGGTTCAGAAACTCCCCTTCCTGCTGAAAGCGAAATACGACCCGCGTGAGCCCCAGAAGATAGGGATTTTCAATCGGCCGGTTCACATCGACCTCAATCTGATAGGGAATATTCGTAATCAGGGCATAGGTCCAATCGAGAGATAAGCCCTCTTTTCCCGAAAAGAAGAGCTTCGTGTTCGCGCCGCTTCCCTCTATCTCCTCTAAGACCGGGTGGGAGATGTTCCCGTCGCGGTGTAACACCGTGACCCGCTCACCGACCGCGGCCTCGCCAAAGAGCTCTCCCTCGGCATAAAAGCGTTCTCCGGCGTCCGGCAAAACTCGCTCCGCCATCAGCGTGAAGCGCGCAGGCGCCTTTTGCGGCGTATTTGCAGGCTGTGCTTCCGGCTGCTGTTGTTCCGATCCGTCCGGCTCCTTTTTGCCGCCGAAGAAATTCTTCAGTGAATCAAACATTTCGTGCTTCCTCCCCGTTTCCGTATATCTTGACGGTCAGTAACAGTTTCTCCGCCAGCCGTACCGCCTCATCACAGTGTTCCCTTTTAAGCAGAAATACGCCATGCGTCTCGCTGAACATATCGAGCTCCGCAAGACAGTAATCGCTCCACTGTGCACTCAGCTCCCGGCACCAGCCCTCTATGTCGCCGGGAGCATCGTGCAAACCGTCTTCTCGGATTACCAGCCGATACCCTTTGCAGAGCTTTCCGATCAGCGTAAGGAAGCTTTCCTTGTCACACTTCCACTCAAGTTCAACCGCTCTTCTTTGCTCCAACATCTCCTCGTAGAGCGCATTCCGCGCTTCTTCCGCCGCTTCAAGGCTGTCAGGTTTATGCTTTTTTAAAAAGCGCTTGGTTCGCTCGCTGTCACCGAGCAAAAGCAGAGCGAGATCTCGAAAATCCGCCTGAATCGCCTTGCCGTCCACACGCTGCACCTCGATATATCTGCTTGCTTCCGGAAGCTTTAAGCTTCTCACAAAGTTCCGCAGAATCTGCACCGCCTCCGGATAGCCGAGTGCCGGAATCATATAGAATCTGCCATCCACATCCAGATATAAGTCGACACAGTCCTTTTTCTTATTGACAGTCACCTTCATCCGCGTGCAACCCTGAATTGCCTGCGGCGGGGTCAGTTCCATGTACGGAATGTATCCGTCCTGCATCGCTTTCAGCGTGTTATCGATTCCGATTATATGAAAGCCGTTCCGGTTATAGTTCGGCTCCTTCATATGCCAGTCTTCGTAGTTTTGAAAGAGAACCCGCTGCATCCAGCTGTTAAAACTCCTGTCCCTCATCTTTTCCTGCTCCTTACGGACGTATCACCTGCGGTATTTCTTCTGCCCGCAGCACTTCTTTTCCACAGCGGAATTCCTCGTAGCGAAGGCCGCGCCCGTCAAGCGCCATCTCCCCGACCTGATTGTCATAGGGGTCTGCGCGAAATTCCGGTTCCGGGAAGCCCATCTCCCCAAGTATACGCGCATTTGCCGCCATGCGCCATGGGTCTACATTGCCGAAGTAGAAGCAATGCAACCGTTCGTCTCCGCGCTTCCAAGCGGAACCTCCGTAGGATAAATCCGCGGCCCGCCAACCGAACGAGGGAGTGTAGAATCGTACCCAATCATGGGCGCCGATAAACTTAGGCTCTGTCTTTAAGCCGCTCTCCCAGCGCGCCGGGATTCCGACCGACTCGCAGAGCGATAGGAATAAAAGCGCCTGAATGCCGCAGTCGCCGACGCGGTCCATAGCGCAGCGCTCCGCCATCCTGTCCAGACAAAAATAAGAGGGCATGAAGCTGTAGCGCACCTTCTTGGTGATGAAATCGTAAAAGCACTTTGCCTTGACAAGGGGTTCCGTCACGCCCGCGGTGAGCTCCGCGGCAAGGCTCCTCAGATATGCGCTCGGCGGAAACAAGGCACTGTCATATCCGCTCTCGGCCCGCTTTTCTACACCGTACTTTGTTGTCCCATTTTCCGACTGCTCCACCTTTCTGCCCTCGGCTTGCATTCTCTCCGCAAGCCCGTAGACATCGCGGTAGCGCTCGGTATGCAAAAAGCGATAGCTTACAATAAAGGGATGGTTTTCCCCGAGCCTTTCCTCCCAAAAGACAACGCGCTGCGCCGCGCTTCCCGCGCCGAGCTGCCCGCCGGCACTCATTTCTTCGAGCGCAATATCGATCTGCTCTTCCGTAACACGCGGCAGAGGAAGGTAAGCCCGAATAAGAGCCCCTTCCCGGAAAAATGCCTCCTCCAGCTCGAGCTCCGCGCGCACTGTGATGCGCACAGAGAGTTCCCCTTGCGCCCGCATCTTTTCCGCACTCTCTTGCAGCAGCCTGCGGTCACTGCCGGGAATACAGTGCCCCTGCTTAGCAACAGCCTCAGCAAAGAAGGAATCGGTCTTACAGAGTGAGTCAAAGAAGCGACCGAAAAAGCGAGCTTCCCCGTCCAGATAACGCCAAAAAAGTTTGCCTTTCATGAGAAGGGAATCAAAGTCCGCCTCCGAAAAATTCGGAACATAGCGCCGCACAAGTTCCAACGCTTCCGCCCTTGTATAGGGATACTCCGTGGGCAAACGGCGCAGTATTTCCAGCTCCGCGCGGAAGCGCCGCCGCTCCTCCGGAAGACACTCTCCCGTCTCAAGCAAATGCTGCAAATACGCCTCTGCCTCTTCTAAATTCCCGCGCTCCTTCATCTGCTGCACAGGAGACGGAAGCGGCAGGTACATGCTTTCAAAAATCTTTTTCCTCATTGCACTCTCCTTCTCAGTCAACGGCAAAGGGATGCCCGCATTGCGGACATCCCAAGTAAGATACACTGTCACAAAGACTCTGCTGCTATAGGAATAGCCGCAGCAAAGCGCCCATACCAAGTCCGCAGAAGTTTCCGATTGCCGCGCCGAGCACGCCCATCAATACGCCGATTCCGGCATAGGAAGCGTCATACGCAGAGGCCACAATGGGTGCGGAGGCCGAACCGCCGATGTTTGCGAGCGATGCCGTCGAGACCATGCAGAGATCCCAGTGGAAGACCTTCGAGAGCAGATACATGAGCACCACATGAATCACCAGGATGAAGAGTCCGTATACCACCCACATGGGCGCCGAGAGCAGGTCGGATACCGACGCGGTCGATGCGAGCAGCGAGACCACCACATAGAGGTATACATTCGAGAGCTCTTCGACCGCCGGGAGCTTGCCGAGCGAAGTGCCCGCACAGATGAGTCCCAGGATACTGACAAAGACCGTCGTCAGGGTTCCCTTGTCAAACATACCGAGCCCCACGCCCGCGAGTGCCGCATTGCAGCTCTTTCCGACCATCTGAGAGAGAGCCGAAACCATGAGCGAAAGGCCGATCAGGAAAATCCAGTCCGCACTGGTCGCAGCCTTCTTCTCCTTTGCGACCTCGGCATTTGCACTCTCCGCAATGGCCTGCAACGTCGAAGTGTCTGCCTTGACCGAAGTGTTCCAGCGCCCCGCGTACTTCACCGCGAGCAGGAGGAGCGCAATCCAGACCGAGTAGCAAACGGTATCCAACGCAAGCGCGCAGCTGTACGCACCGGCATCGACCGGAAGCGCCGCCTGCATGGCAGCCATGTTAGCCGAACCGCCGACCCAGGAAGCATAGAGCGCCGCAACCGCGCCCCAGGTATCCGTGCCGAGCGTCCCCTTAAAAATCGGGTAGCCGATCAGGAAGCCGATTGCTAAGGTCAGCGAACAGCCGAGGAAAATAGCCACCATGCGCCCGCCGAGCTTTGATAGCTTCTTAAAGTCGCAGCGAAGCAGCATGACAAAAATCATGGCGTAGAGAATGTTGTTTTTGAGCGCCGAGTAGGTATTTGCGCAGGCCTCGGAATTGTAGAGTCCCATGGTGCAAAAGACCATGTTCAGCACATAAATCCAGACCAGCGGCGGCACAATGTTAAAAATCTTTGCCTTGGTCTTTTTCTCCAGGAACAGCAGCATCCCGGCAAGGAAAATAAGAAACGCAATGTAGGTAAACCCGTTGGTGATCATCTCTTTCTCCCCCATATTTTATTGTTTGATGCTCAATCCAGGTAACGCAAGCCCTCCACGCCGCGGATGCCCATGCCGGCCTCATCCGAAACCGTGATAAACTTCTCTTCAAAACGCGCACCGCCCAGTATCGGGTCCTCACTGCAGAGCACCGGACCATCCAAATCGATGCGGGTAAAGACTTTCTTCGCGCAGGCAAGCTCCACCGCCGCATTCACCGAAATCTTCGCCTCCAGCATGCAGCCGATCATGCACTCCACACCGTAAATCTCCGCCGCAGCCACAATCTTCAGTGCGTTATAAATACCGCCGCACTTCATAAGTTTAATGTTGATAAGGTCCGCCGCCCGCTGTTCCAGTACCCGCATCGCATCGCGCGGAGAGAATACACTTTCATCTGCCAGTACGGGCACAAAGCTATGCTCGGTCACGTATTTGAGGCCCTCAATATCGTGCGCCTTGACCGGCTGCTCGACAAATTCAAGCTTGAGTCCCTGCTCCTGCATCTCATTTAAGATGCGCACCGCCTGCTTTGGCTCCCAGGCCTGATTTGCGTCAATGCGGAGGCGGATGTCGGCGCCCGCGACCTCACGCACTGCCCGAAGCCGCGCCACATCGAGCGTCGGGTCTGCGCCGACCTTTACTTTCAGGCAGTCATAGCCGCGTGCAATCGCCGTTCCGGCATCCCGCGCCATCTCCTCCGGCTCGTTCACGCTGATGGTGATATCCGTGACCAGCTGTTTTCGCGCGCCGCCGAGGAGTTTATAGACCGGAAGCTTATAAAGCTGTCCGTAGAGATCCCAGAGTGCCATATCCGCCGCGGCCTTCGCGCTGCTGTTTCCGTGTACACAGGACTGAACAAGCTGCATCAAATCTTCAAAGGCATCGATATCTTTGCCGAGGAGGTTCGGGATGATGTGATCCTTCAGCGCCCCGACTATGGCACCTGTGGTATGCCCGGTCACCGCGCCCGTCGGCGGCGCCTCGCCGTAGCCCACCGCTCCCGTGTCGGTGTGAATCTCGAGGATGATATCCTCGACACTCGTCACCGTGCGAAGCGCTGTCTTAAACGGAACCCGCAGCGGCACCGAAATGCTTCCGAGCCGAATCTCCGTGATTTTCATGCCCCTCCTCCTTATCCCCCGGCGACATGCGCGAGTTTTCGCTTCCGTGACCTTCCTTATCTTTCACCGCAAGCTGACCCGATTCACGCCCTGAGTTTAGGATTATTATACAATGATACTGTTTAATCAGCAATCATTTTATGCATTTTGACAGTCTTCTCTGAGCGGAAAGACAAGTCCGAACAGAGAGATAAGCCCAAAAGAAAAACCGGCCCGCAAATCCGTGTGAAATAGGACCTGCGGACCGGCTTATCGGCCGTTTTCCGAGTTTTCGCCGCCTTACTACTGTACCTTTCTCCCGCGCGCAAGAAGCTCCGCCGGCAGATTGAGAGAAGCTTCTCTGCACCACTCCGCTACGCCGGTTTTCGGACTGTATTCGTAGGCAATCCCCGCCTGCAAAAGTTTTCTTCCCGTCGCAAAGACCTCACAGTCCGCTGGCAGACCCCGGAGCGACGAAAGGTCTTCGAGGCTGTCACAGTTCCCGAGCCTTACGTATCTCAGTTGATGCAAAGTGTCGAGCGGAACGAGCGTCCGCAACTTGGCGCAGTACTCCAGGCATAACGACTCTAAGTTTCCGAGCTCTGCCAGAAACGAAAAATCCGTCCAGGAGGAATTGTTTTTCACGCGAAGCGCCCGAAGCGAGGACAGTGCTTCCAGTCCGGCAGGGCTGTTCGGCCGGTTGCCGTATATATAGAGGGAAGTGAGTTTAAGCTTGCCGATGCAAGCAAAAGACTCCAGTGTGGTTCCGTTCAGCGAAAGGGCTTTAAGCCGCGTAAGCGCAGAAAGGCAAGCGCCGCTCTTTTTATTTAATCTGCCGGAAAGGCTAAGTTCCTCCAGTGTATCCGCATATTCCGGGAGCGCTGTGAAATCCGGTTCCGTGAGACCGAGGCTACGCAATCGTTTCAGCGCTTTTAAGTCATGAAGCCCCTCGCCGAAGCAGCCCGAGACCGCTTCGCTAACCCGCTGCAATTCCGGAAGGCCTCCAAGCTGCCCCGGCTCCGTCGCACAAAATTCAATTTCCGGGCGAAGGCGAAATAAGTCATTGAGCTTCTCCAAATCCGCCGCATCCGGTCGATAACCTCCCCAGGCGCGAATCAGCCGTAGTCCGGCATCCGACAACAAATCCGCCAAGTCTTCCGACGTGAGCGCCGCTTCAAAGTACGCTGTGTCGCCGCTGATTTTCTCGATCATTGCTATCAACACTCTCTTCCGTAAGCTGTTTTTACATCTGTCTCATGTGCCGGAATCGCGGCAATCGCTGCCTCCAAGGCTCTCACAATGTCGTCAAGCGGCATGGACGGGACGCCGGGTTTATCCGCTGTCTGCTCCGGGATATAGGGCACATGAATGAATCCGGCCTTGGCGTCCTTATGATGTCGATTCAGATGATACAAAACGCCGTACATCAAATGATTGCAGACATAGGTTCCCGCGGTATTCGAGAGGGCCGAGGGTAGCCCGGCTTCCCGTATGGCCTCTGCCATCGCTTTTACCGGCAGGGTCGCAAAATAGGCGTTTTCGCCGTCCGCAAAAATCGGGACATCAATCGGCTGCTGTCCCGCATTGTCCGGGATTCGCGCATCGTCCACATTGATGGCAACACGCTCCGGCGTAACCGCAGCTCTGCCACCCGCCTGCCCGACCGAGAGCACAAAGTCCGGTTGCTCACGCTCTATGGCTTCCGCAACCAAGCGCACAGACTCTCCGAAGACAGTCGGGACTTCGAGCTTAACAATTTCCATGCCGGCAATCTCGGATTTCACGCGCTTCACCGCCTCCAGTGCAGGGTTAATTGCCTCGCCGTCAAACGGCGTAAAGCCGGTCAGCAACAACTTCATATCGCTCCTCCTGTAGACTTCCTTCAATCAAACCGCTTCCGAACAGAAACTCTGCTTTCGCTTTATCGGTAATGAATCAACATCACAGCCTTGGCGTCCTTCTTACCGACATTCTTATAGGAATGGGATACGGAGCCATCAAAGCAGATGGCATCGTCTTTCTTTAGGAAGTACTCCTCACCTCCGGTTTCCAGAATCAGCTCTCCCTTCAGCACCATCAGATACTCAAAGCTGTTCGTGGAATGCCCGCCGGAAGTGTGCTCGCAGCCCGGCTCTGCTTCCATCTGGTACAGCTCAAAGTTTCGATCCGCGGTCTTCGCATAATAGTGAAAGATATGGTACTTGTCCTCCGAAAGCGCGGAAATCTCCTTTTTCCGAATTTGAACCGTAGCCTTTTCCTGCGTTTCCAAGAGCGCGGAATACGGCAGCTGCAGCGCTCCCGCAATCTTCCATATCGTATTGATGGTGGGGTTCGCCTCCCCCTTTTCGATCTGCGAGAGCACTACCTTGCTGACGCCTGCCAGATTAGACAGCTGACCCAGTGTCAGATTTCTTTCGTTTCTCAAACGCTTCAGATTGTATGCGATGATTTCTCCGGCTTCCATGGCAGCCTCCGTGATTTAAAAATTATAATTTACATCTTGTGTGTTTTATTTTTCAGTGGTATTCTGTTCCCATTCATTTTATTTTACACTTTGTTCGTTTTAGTTTCAAGGAGGGGATGATGAAACAAAAAGCTCTGAAAGCTGCCTTTCCCTATACGCTACCAATCTTTGCCGGCTTTTGGTTCCTGGCGCTTGCCTACGGCATCCTGATGAATGTGAACGGCTTTTCCTTTGTTTACCCTATGTTCATGAGTATGCTCATCTACGGCGGCTCCCTGGAATTCATTGCTGTCTCCATGCTGATGTCAACCTTTGCGCCGCTGACCACGCTTACCGTGACTCTCTTGGTTCAGGCAAGGCACCTCTTTTACGGCATTACCATGTTGGACCGCTTCAAAGGAATGGGTTGGAAGAAGTTCTATCTGATTTTCGGTATGTGCGATGAAACTTTTTCGATTAACTATACGGCAGATATACCCGCCGATGTGGACCGCGGCTGGTTTATGTTCTTTGTGACCCTCTTGAATCACATCTACTGGGTTTCCGGCGCAACACTCGGCGGCCTGATCGGCTCTCTCCTCAAGTTTAACACCGAAGGCCTCGACTTTGTCATGACCGCCATGTTTGTGACCATCTTCATGAACCAATGGATGAAGGAGAAGAAAAAATACACGGGCCTCATCGGAATCGGCGGAAGTCTACTCTGCTTACTCCTCTTCGGTGCGGATGCTTTCATGCTCCCTGTCATGCTTGTGATTTTACTCCTCTTAACAGTATTCCGAAAACCGATTGAGATAGCCTACGCGGAAGGAGACGCATCCGAATGAGTCCCATGAGCCTACCCGAACAAATTGCCACCATCGCCATCTGTATCTTCGGCACCATGCTGACAAGGTTTCTGCCCTTCCTCATCTTTTCCTCCAAAAAGCCCACGCCGAAAACAGTTCAATATCTCGGCAAGGCACTGCCTTGCGCGGTGTTCGGTCTTTTGGTGGTATACTGCCTAAAGCACGTCTCCGTTTTCTCCGGCGCTCACGGAATTCCGGAGTTCATTGCAATCGCAGTCACCGCCGCCCTGCACCTATGGAAAAAGCAAATGCTGCTCTCCATTGCCGCAGGCACGGTCGTATACATGCTCTTACTGCAGCTTGTTTTTTAGCCTAAGCGAAAAGCGTCAGCGTTAGCTCCAAATGTTCGCATTCCCATTTCGGGATTGCACTTTGCTTCCGTCCGCCGCCATTACCTTTGTTCCTACTTCAAGATCTGCACCCGTTTTCACGCTGTCTCAAACTTGGGTGTGGTAAAGAAAATGAACGCAGAGAACCCGCAAGTCTCCGGGATGGCAGACTTGCGGGTTCTTTTTTGATTCTTTTTCAATTCTTTTTCGGTTCTGATGCGAGTTCTCTTTCAAAGCTTAGCTGAGCTTCCAGATGAAGTAGCCAAAGGGCGGCATTTGATATCCGCCGCTTAAGGGTACCTGCCCGCCGCGCAAAAGATCCGTCGCCGTGCCTGCATCCGCCCCGTTAAAGTGCGCGTGATACGCTTTATCCTCGGCATTTAAACCGATCCAAATTCGCTCGCCCTCAAACTCCCGCTGAAATACCAGCTGACGGTTCGTTAGCACAATGCTCTTATAATCGCCGTGCGTGAGCGCCTTATGGCTCTTATGAATTTCCGCAAAGGAGGCGATTGCATCCGTGAGCTCGTTCCACTCGGGCGAAGCAAGTTCCGGGCGGAGGGCATCATCGCTGCCATGGCCTTTTTCGCCCAAAACGCCCCACTCGCTGCCGTAATAAATGCAGGGGATGCCCGGCATGCCGAAGAGCAGGCAGTAGAGCAACGGCAGATGCCGCTTTTCCCTTAGGATGCTCGCGACACGGGTCACATCGTGATTGTCCGCAAAGCTGAGCAGATGCTCGCCCTTATAGATGGCATGACTTTCTTTTCCGAATTGACGATTCAGCGCATAGTTGATTTCAAAGAGGTTCAGGTCGTTAAAGCTCGAGTACAGCCCCTTATAACACTCATAGTTCGTACAGCTATGCAGCATCTCGGGATTTACGATGCGCTTATAGTCGCCGAACAGAATCTCACCGAGCAGGAAGAAGTCCGGCTTCACAGAATCGCAGAACGCGCGAAGCTTTCGCATAAAGTTCGGATTCAGACAGTAGGCCACATCCAAGCGCAGACCGTCAATCTGAAATTCCTCAATCCAGGCTTTGATGCAGGAGAAAAGGTAATCCGTCACCTGTGGATTATCAAGGTTTAACTTGACCAGTTCAAAGTGTCCTTCCCAGCCCTCATACCAGAAGCCGTCGTTATAATTGGAATTTCCGTCGAAGTGGATGTAAAACCAATCCTTATATTGAGACTGCTCCCGCTTTTGAAGCACATCTTGAAACGCCCAGAAGCCGCGTCCCACATGATTAAAGACACCGTCCAAGACCACATGAATCCCGTTCTCTTTGAGTGCCTTGCAGACTTCCGCAAAATCCGCATTGCTGCCGAGGCGGCAATCAATCTTCGTATAGTCCCGCGTATCGTAGCCGTGGCGGTCGGATTCAAATACCGGCGAAAAATAGACCGCATCCGCATGCAGGCGCTTTAAATGCGGAATCCACTCAACGACCTTCCGAATTCGAGGAACCAGCACACCGTCGTTCTCCTTCGGGGCGCCGCAAAAGCCCAGGGGATAAATCTGATAAAACACACTCTCCGTTGACCACATATTGACTCTCCTTAACACCGTAATGCCATTCTCCCGATTGCCGTTCCGCAAAACTGTAGGCATCGTTTTCGATGCGGCAAAAAGCAATCGAGTTCGCAGACTTCTATTCTACACCGCTTTGCCAAACTCTGATAGCGGGGAAGGACAATCTTCCGTAAGTTCACTTGCGATAACAATCAATCGATTCCCCGGATTTTGTTTTCCAGTCAACCCAACCATTGCAAGCTGCTCCCATAATAAATTCACCACAGGCAGAGGGAGAGGTCAGTTCAATATCTTCCATCAGTTTTCCATCTTCCACCTTGGCCCGGTTCCTTTTTTCATCGATAATCGACGACAGTCCGATTCCTGTTTCTGTCGCAACATCACTTCCCTTTAGAAGAATAAATGTACCGCTCTTTACCCGCATTTCGCCTCGCAAAAAGGTATTTCCGAACCTTTTAACTTTCCTTGCAAAATGATAGATCCCATCCGGTATTTTTGCCCGATCGCTTGCCCGATAACCGCGTTCAGACTCTTCAACGTCCTTTTCTGCCTCGGCTTCTTCGGAGTTGGTAATCAAATCAAGCCCCAGAATATCCAGCATCTTATAGACCTCGGCAAGGTAATCATCACAGTTCTCCACATCATCTGTGTTTGCCGTACCGGAGCTTGTCGTAACAGTAGTATTATGGTACAAATTCAGCTCGTTGATTCTGTGATTTAAGACGTCTTCCAAATACTGAATGGTACCGTCATTGAAAAACGTGCGTTCCTTAAACTGTGTCAGAATATAGCAATCGGACCAGTTCGCATATTTATCGTCATGCGCAGTGGGGCGATTTGCAAGACCGTTTTTTGACTTTCCCACATAGAGCACATCTTTTCCGCGTGCGTTTTTTCCAAACAAAATGTACACGATGAATAAATTCGGTATCACAAATCCCGGATTCAAGGCTTTTAGATTGGTGTACGGAATTTTATATATCAGAATCGTGCTATTCGGTTTCGTCATCTCAACCGCGCCGTCGTTGTACTTGATGATATATCTGCTCGCCATCTTTACCGCTCCTCGTATCAGCTTTCTATCACTATACCATGCCAAGCGAAGGATACAACAAAAATGCGCCTCCGTTATTCACAGAGACGCATCCCTTATATCCGTTCATTTCTAAAATTCGATTGTCAAGTATAAGCCCTTTTCGCTTACGCTTTCGCCAAAGCATCATTTCTTGCAAGCAGATAGACGCAATATTGATTCATGCTGATTCCTTCCGCTCTCGAATGCTCTGCCAAAGATTTGTGCGTCTAATTCACCGGGTTCCGATATCAGAAGGCCATCCTCGAGGGCGGCGGTCAGCCATTCACGCTTTGCATCGATAGCACATCGATAGCATTCGATACGACATGCTCAACGCTATCCCCCACGGTAATGCAACCGGACAGTTCCGGATAGCGCGCCACATATCCGCCCTCATCCAAATCAGGCACAATCTCCAACTTATAGGGGAGATTCATATAGTATTCAACGCTCTTCATCTGATACCTCCTCCGGGACAACATCTCTTACCATTTCAACATACACTCTCTTAATCGGTTCATCTTTCGGAATGGTAATCGGATTGTGTCACATTTGGTGTCAACTTTTCAGATCAATTCAAGTCCGTCAATTCGCATGCACCGTATTCCTCTTCTCTCTCCTTCCCTTTCCACCCGCTCAAACGAAACTTCCCCCTCTTCAAAATACAGTCGATTTCCCGTTTCGTTTAAGTGCGTAATCAGAATCGAAAGCTTGCTATCGCGGGCGCTTGAGAACATTTGAACCGAGTCTTTATCCCGCTCCACAGGCGCAAAAAAGGCCTCTATACTCTCGTGCCGCGCATAGCGAAGTGTTCCCTGCCACTCATTCGGCTGATTGGTAAGATCTGCTCCCACTCCCGGGAGCTTATCGCGCGCTGTCTCACAGGGCAGCGGTCCCGCTCCGTGGCGCGTCACATAGCTCCGTGTCACATAGATTGCCTCATCCAGCGTGAGACCCCGTTTTGCAAGGAAGGAGGCCGGATTGTGCATCCCTGTTTTTGAGGAAGTCAAATGCGGCGCATAGGCTTCATGGTCCTCGTCTAAGAGAAGTCCCTGTCCACTCTCAAAGATGAGATTCTCAAATTGCAAAAGCCAATCCCGATTCGCATCCACCAAAGTCAAGAGACCTATATTCGTCTTCACTTCCGCAATGTAATTTTGAAGCACCGTGTCATTCCTTAACAGTTCAAAGTACGGGTTCCCGCGGTCTATGCCGAGCACCGCCGCTCTGTCTCTCGTATAGCGCGTCCGCAGCTCCCGCAAGCGCTGCAAGAGCTCTGTCTCGCTCCATGCGGCAACTTCCTCCACACTGAGCCCGTGGCCCGCGCGGTTTCGCTGCACACATTCATCGATGCCCATGCCGCAGGAACCGTGACGCGCATCGCCGCGGGCAGCTTCCGCACCCATGTTAAGGAGCACATCGTCTATGGTGGTGACGCGCGCTGTTTTCTCGGAATAAAGCAAGGGCACAAAGCCGAAAAGCTGCGTAAAGTCCGCGACTTCCTTCCCGAGTTGGTAGAGATCCGGCATAAAGTATTCCGCAAACAGAGTCGGCGCACCGTACTCTGCCCCGGCGCCGATCTGATGGTGTACAAAGCGCCAAGCGGCCGCCGCATCTTCCACGGTGTGCCCGGCCTGCGCACCGCCGTTGTGTTTAATAATCAGCGGTTTCCCGAGAACGCGAGAGAGGCTTGCTACCGCAAGCCCCTTTCCCTCATCTCCGAAATTTTTTCCGATGACCGCAATGCTTCTCATAACCGAATGTCGGCATCCGCCTGCAACGAGAGCTGCGCAAGCGCCGCGCTGATAAGCGGTCGGTTCAGCTCGTCCCAGCGCGATAGGACATCTTCCCGCGCTTCTCCTTTTTGGAGCTGAATGGTGCTGATGATGATTTCCGGCAGACAAGCAGTGCTCTCGCGATCCAGCACCATGCAGTGCCCCGGCAGGAGCTCCGCGTTTCTCTCGTTTTCGCCTCCTATCATGATATGGAACACATGGAAGGAAGCCTCTGCTTCTTTTAAGATGCTCTCTCTCGTGACCTCGCCCGGAAGCGCATCCCCGATGACGCGTTCAATCGTGGCGTCCACAGACTCACTGCGAATATCCGCCCGGTCGCCGATGGTAAAGAGAAACCCCTTTTGATTTCTCTTCCGAATCGCATCGATGTTGGTGTGTCTCGCCAAAAACTCCCAGAGGCAGGTAGGAACCACTTGTCCGCTTCCGCCGTTTTCAAAATAGAGTTCCAAGAGCTGCTCCGCAATTCGGATGTCCGATTCAAACTGCGTAACCTGCAGCGGAGACTTGTCCTGAAAATCACCGTAGGCCGCGCACATGAGTGCCGGGTCTTCGACCGCGCCGGTGGAGTAGAGCTTGGTGATCAGCTCATTCAGGGCACCGGTCGCGAGCTCCACCGCGAGATAGCCCATCGAAGCCGTCACATCCAGACCGACCACAATCGGCGTGGTATTCGGGTGTTCCTCCGAGTCAAAGCACTCCCGCGTGCCGATAAACTTTGGATCCATCTTCGGATTGCATTCCGTTCTCTTAAAGACCTCTCCGACGCTCTGTCCGTTGGAGAGTTTTCTGCTGTTTTTGAGTTTCTGCCAATCCGCCGCCGAATAACTTCCGTAACCCATACTTTCCTCCTGCCTCAATCCATTTTTGTAAAACGATGGCCACCATAGCCGTCTTCAATCACCTTATCCCATGCCGCAAAGTCCGCGTAAGCATCCGCTGCGGGTTCCGACTGAAGAAACGTTTCCAGCTCCCGCGGATGATGCAAATCTTCCGCAACCGACTTTGCCGCCTCCCGGAGATCTCGCAAATCCCGACTGCTCTCTTTCTTCTTTACATCGCGCCAATCGCCAAAGAGCATGCCCTCATGCGTAATCGGGTTGATAAAAAGGCTTGCCGCCGTGATGTTCCCGTGCTCCAGTTCCGAATACTCGAGGGCGCAGCAGATATTTTCCATGCGAGAGATAACCCAGGCCAAATGTTCCGATGCGAACGGCGCAAATACCTCCGCCGGGTAGAAATACGGCTTCCGCGTATAGACGAGGCCAAGCTTCCCCTCGTCCAGATAGAGTTTGCTCTTCAACTGCGGAAAACAACGGACCAACTTCACATCCGCCGCGGGAAAAGCGAGCTTAGAAAGCCCGCGCAAAAAGGCATTTGCCCCTTCCTCCCGATCGAATACATAGACCACCGTTTCCCGGCAGAGATAGCACACAAGCTCGGGATAGGAATAACGGTCCATGTAGGACAGCGTCAAGGTTTTCCCGTTCTGCATGCGATAACTTACGCTGCCGTTCTCTTCCCACAGCGTGTCTCCGCTGTAGTCCTGCTCCTTCGCATCCGCCTTGGCCTTATAGTAGGACAGAAGCTTCTTCCGGAATTCCGTATTCCCTTTTAGCTCAGCGTCCGACAAAAAGGCTCTTGCCCCGCAATACGAACAGCGAAAGCCGCCCACACTGCCGAGTTCCAGCTGCGCGCCGCACTGTTTACAGATATATTGAATCATAGTCCTCCAGTGACAAAGTTTGTCATTTCACTTCAAAGATGGCACTAAAGCATCAGCCGAATTTTGTTGCGCCACTGCACATTGATAAGGAACCGTCCTATCCTATTGTACCCCATTGCATTTCCGGATGCTACGCTTACTGCAATGCTTCGAAGGACGACAAAAACCGCGGCGAATGTAACAATACATTTGCCGCGGCGTAGTTCACGCAATACATTCAATTCTCTGAGCTACATTCATCAGAAACTTCGTCAAAAGAATGATACCGCTTATAAGCTCCCCTATTCTTCTGCATACTAGGATACTCGGCCAAAGCAGCCAGGGTTTCTGCATTAGGCTGTCGGCTCATATTCTTTCGAATCCAGGCTTCCAACACATCAAAGCTATAATCCCCCTTTAAGGCAATGCCGTCCCTTAGCCGAGCCCCCTTACACTCTTTTCGATAGCGCTCCGGCATATCCCCGAAACCACCGCCTCCGTGCGTGCAAAAAGGAATCACGGTCTTTCCGCTCAGATTAACAGCCCGAAGGAAAGACAGCACCGGCGGTGCAAAGGTGTGAAGCCAGTTCGGAGAACCTATGAAAATCAACTCTGCATCCCCAACAGGCTCTGCTCCCTCTGCAAGCGGCGGACAATATCCGCTCTCAATCTCTCCTCTGACTTCTTTCACAGCTGTATTGTAAGAATACGAATACGGCTTTTGAGGCTTCAGCTCTCGCAATTCTCCGTCTGTCAGTAAGGCAATATCTTCCGCCAATTTTCTTGTGATGCCGGAATAGGAATAATACACAACCAGTGTTTTCAAAACAGCAGTACCTCCGTTTTCCCAAACAGTCTCGCCATAGGCAACTCAATCCATACAGGGGGCAACTTCTTCCCTTCCGACCTAAACTCGACTGATGCCTTCGCTAATCGTAATTATAACATGGATATCGGCTTCCGGTATCTTCTCGTAATCAAGCTTGCAAAGAAGTATCTTTCGGATTTCATTACGACGTACCGGACTCAGCTGTGCTGTTCTCACTCTGTCGAATATGTTGCCGAATTTCCGCTTCATGACGCTTGCAGTAATCATAAGCCGCTTCCATATAGGCGGTAATAGAGTGATTTTCATGTAAATCCATGAGTGTATCCAAAATTAACTTACCTTCGATTTTCATGCCTAAGAAATAACTATAGACACAAGCGCCCTCTTCTCTCGGATAATATGGGTTAATTGTGCTCAAACGCTTGTCGCTCATAATGCTCTCTACAACCATCTCGCTCAAAATCCACTGCAAGGATGGCGTTTCATACTCATCATAACTGTCCCGAAAATGCCGATTCCACACAAAAAACCAAAAATAATGAATCACTTCGTGGAGTGTTATTCCGAGCGCTCCGCGTTCACTATTCATGTAAAACAGGTCGAACTTTTCCTCTCGAAGGAACCGCGGGCAAATTGGATTTAACGTAATATTGGCAAGCAGCTCGTTGAACATTGTTCTGCTATCCAGTTCAAAGGCATCTGAAAGTGCATCCTCAATTTGATTTCGATATTTCTGAAAATAATCATGATACCGGCATTCTTTCGCTTCAATCTCCGGCAGGACTCTATCCCATATTTTTCGCATGGTGGTTCGAAGATAGTCTTCTTTTTCTCTTTCTTGCAATGCTTGTATGTTCTGATTGATTTCCGGGTAAAAGTACCGCAGGGAATCAGACCAGTAGGAAGCTGTTTCTTCGGTTTGAAATAACAGAATACTCTTAACGGAATAATCAAATCCCGCATTTCTAAATGTTACATTCATTGATCTTACCTCTATGTCTTATTTCTACTTCCTCATTGAAAACCGAGAAACACTGTCATGGAACTCTGTGGATTTCAGAAACATTGCAATCGCAACCGCCATAGTAAGCCGTATTTTCAAGCGAAGTCTCCGCTTTCTGCCTCGAACCAAATCGATATGCACATTGCAATTTATTGTCGCCATTCTCACCACTATAAACCGAATTTATAATTTCATCCTTCTTCCGATTTCAGCGCTATTGCCAAAAAATCCCCCCTTCCGGGGCAAACAAGATAATATCTCTTGTCTACTCGAAAGGGGGCTTACTTTCAATTATGCGAATTCCTGCTCGGTTCTTTCAATAATCTCGTTCTGGAGCTTCGGATCCAGGTTGTTGAAGTAGTCACTGTAGCCCGCAACACGGACAATGAGGTCCTTGTACTCCTCCGGATTCTTCTGTGCGTCGATCAGGGTCTCGCGGCTGATGACGTTGAACTGCAGGTGGTGACCCCACATCTCGAAGTAGGAACGAATCAATGCCGCCAGGTTGTCAATGCCCTTCTGGCCTGCGAGAGCGGCCGGGGTGAACTTCTGGTTCAGGAGGCAGCCGCCGGTGTGGCGCTGATCCATCTTCGCGCAGGAGGTAACGACAGAGGTCGGTCCGTTGGTATCGCCGCCCTTGGTCGGGGAAATACCGTCTGCCAGCGGCATGTGCGCGCGGCGTCCGCCGGCGTCCGCAATCATTACATCACCGAAGTAGACGTGGCAGGTGGTCGGAAGCATATCGACATAATAGGTTCCGCCGTTGACCGTCGGTCTTCCGCTGATGTAGTCCTTGTACTCGTTGAAGGCCTCAATCATCACCTCATCCGCGTACTCGTCATCGTTGCCGTACTTCGGCGTCTTGTTACAGACGTAGTTGTAAATCTCCGGGTGGCCCTCGAAGTTATCGCCCATAGCCTTCACGAGCTCCGTGAGGCTGAAGCGCTTCTTATCGAAAACATTGTACTTGATGGATACCAGTGCGTCCGTGACATCGCTGATACCGACGCCCTGCATGTAACGCGTGCTGTATCTCGCACCGCCTGCGTTGTAGTCCTTGCCCTTCGAGATGCAATCATCCGTGCAAATCGACAGGAAGGGTGCCGGCATCATCTCTGCGAAAATACGCTCGATAATCTGGTTGCCGCGCATCTTGACATCAATACAGTGCTCAAGCTGTGCCTTGAATGCCTGCCACACGTCCTCATAGGACTTCATATCTTCCACAGCGCCGGTCTTCGGGCCTATCTGCTGCTTGGACATGGGATCGTAACCGTTGTGCAGCGCGAGCTCCAGGCACTTCGGGATATTGACATAACCCGTGAGGATATAGTCCTCCGTGCCCCAAGCACCGGTCTCCGTGCAGCCGGAGCAGCCGGAGTTTCTTGCGTCAATCAATGACTTGCCCTTATTTACGAGTTCCTCAATCATCTCATCTGTGTTATAGAATGCCGGCTGGCCCCAGCCCTGGCGCGCAATCTCGCAAGCCCGCTTCAGGAACTCATCCGGAGTCTTCTTGGAGATCTGTACGTTCGAGTTCGGCTGGTTCTGACGCATGTCCTCCATGCAGTTGAGAATGAGGTAGCTGACACGGTTCACGCCGTCCTCGCCGTCCTCCTTCACACCGCCGGTGTTGATGTTGGAGAAGTCAACGTAGGTTCCGGACTCCTTCAGGGTAACACCGACCTTAACCGGCGCCGGGGAATTGAAGAGCTTCACCCAGAGGCATTCGAGAAGCTCAAGCGCAAGGGTATCATCCAACCTTCCTGCTGCGGTATCCTTCTCATAGAAGGGGTTCAGGTGCTGATCCAGACGTCCCGGCGTAAATGCATCCCACGGGTTTAGCTCAAGCGTGACGCCGAGGTGCGTAAACCAGTACATCTGCAATGCCTGCCAGTAGGTCTCCGGCTTGTGTTCCGGAACCACCGCGCAGTTCTCTGCGATTTGGAGCAGCTCTTTCTTTCTGACCGGATCCGTGCATGCGACCGCCTTCTCCAGCGCGAGCTCGTGATATCTCTTGCCGAGGGTAATCACCGCATCGCAGCAGATGTCCATAGCCTTCAGCTCCTGAAGCTTGTCATACGCCTCCGGATCGTTGAAGAAATCCAGCTCTTCCATGGTCTTTGCGATTTTCTTCTTGTAATCGCCGTAGCCATAGATATAGAAGTTCTTGCCGCCCGCCGTATGCCCCGGGCCTCTCTGCTCCATGAACTCCGTAAACATGCCTGCGCCGTAGTAGGTTCTCCACTCGTCGTTCATCGCTTCCATGATACGGTCTCTCGTCGCTCTGCCCTTCCAGTACGGAATGACAATTTCCTCCTGCTGGCGGATCTGCTCTTCGGTGACCGTAAAGTTCACGAGCTCACGATCATTCATGATTCTCATGTCTTCGAGCGAGTGGCAGATAATCTCCGGGAAGGTCGGGGACGACTGCGGGGTCGGTCCCTTCTCTCCGACAAGCAGCTCATCTTCGCCGAAGTAGAGCTCTTTCTTGCTGAAGTACTCCTTCAACACCAGAGCGCGCAACACCGGGGTCGAAACCCTACCCTCATACTGCTTGTAGACTTCCGTCTCAATCAGCGCTCTCTCGAGGTCAAGGTGCGGCTGTGTCTCATGGCTGATCTTTCTCAGTCTCTTCAGCCGAGGCGTGCACCCGCGATCCTTATCCCTCGCAAGCTCCTTGGGGGTGGTGATGTTGAACGACAGATCAATTACCTTCTCTCCCATTGCCTTATCCTCCTATTACAACTCGTTCATAGCCTGCTTCCTCAAGCAGCGCTTTATAGTGACCCATTTCCTCCGGAGTCGGTGCCCACATGAGGTCTTCCTCGTAGACGCGTCCCAGGTTTGCGTATTTGCCCTTCCCAAAATCATGGTAGGGCAGAAGGCTGATTTCCCTCACATGTATGTGATTCTGTTTCAGAAAATCAATCAGCGAATCAAAAAAAACATCGTTTGCATTGACGCCTCCCACGACCGGAATGCGGATATAGATACCCGCGCCGTCGTCGCTGAGACGCTTTAGATTCTCAAGTATCAGTGCATTGTCTACACCGATGAACTTTTTGTGCACCTCCGGATCCATCGCCTTGATGTCATAAAGGAAGATATCCGTGTAGGGTAAGATTCGCTTAAAATTCTCGTAGGGACAGTGACCGCTGGTGTCGATAAAGATTCGGATTCCCTGCTCGTGCAAGCGTCTGCAGAGTTCCTCAATATAGTCCATGTCCTGAACCATCACCTCACCGCCCGAAAGTGTCACACCACCGCCGGACTGCTCATAGAAGAGCTTGTCCCGCGCAGCCTTTTTCACCAACTCGTCTATGCTGTACTTCTTCCCGCAGAGCTCACGTGCGGAGCCGAGACAGACATCCTCACAGTTTCCGCAGACATCACAGTCCGTACGATCGAAGCGCAATTCGTGTCCCGCACTGTCCGGCACATTGCAGTGTTTCGGACAGGCAGCAACACAGCGTCCGCAAAGCGTGCACTTTTCACGGCGAAACACCAGCTCTTTTTTATAAAGCTGACTCTCAGGATTATGGCACCAAAGGCAACGCAGCGGACAACCCTTGAAAAAGATCGTTGTCCGTATACCGTCACCGTCGCGCACGGAGAATTTCTGAATGTTAAAGATAATTGGATCGGCCAAGCCCTTACGCCTCCCTCTCTGACCGCAGTCATGCTTTTTCTTGCTTTCGCAGACTTTCTGTCTTATTCAAACGAACAAGGCGTGCTGAGCGCACCGATACGCACCTATTTTTTCGATTATTTTCGTCGTGTCGCACACGCGATAGAACAACGCCTGATTCTCAAAGCTTCATTGCAATTGCATCCAAGCAGAAACCGAACCGTACCGGTCTTTGCTTTCACCTTACCTTATGATGCGTGAAAATTCAATCTGACAAAAGTAAATTATTTGTAAATTTGATACTGCTATTTTTTAATTCCGTCTGCCTCCGGCGTCATCACCTTAAAATTTGTCCAAGTCGCAACGTTTGTTCCGACGCTCTTTCTTCCATAATAAACATAAACATCCGATTAGAGCAGAAGTGCCGCTGGAATCCGGCGGCACTTCTCTCTTTATTTCCATCAGCCGTTATACCGCAATCAAAGACGCATTATTTTTCTTCTTCGATATATTTCTTATTGATGTTCATCCACATCTCTTTATCGATGCCCTTCCAGTCAAACTTACGCGGATCCCAGAACGGGTCCTTCTTCGCCTTCATCTGCGCCTCATAGTCTCTGTATGCCGCAAAGCACTTCGGAGACAGGAGCAGAACCACAAGCATATTGACCCAAGTGGTAAAGCCGAGCGCTAAGTCGGAAATATTCCACGCGAGGCCGTTCTCAATATTTCCCCAGATGAAGATAAGGATCGGCATACCGATTCTGAGGATCCAAGTTGCTGTCTTGCGGATGCCTTCCTTGCCGTCACCCTGGAAGAGATAGACCATGCCGGTCTCAGCCTCATAGTAATAGCTGATCAAGCAAGTGAAGGAGAACAGCGCCAACATAACTGCGATAAAGAGCGGGGCCGCGGATCCCATAACTGTCGAGACCGCAATCTGCACGAACTTAACACCGCTGTAATTTTCAGCTGCGAGGGCTGCCAGCTGCTCGTGGAGCACCGGGAATCTCTCGCCGCCGATATAGCCAAACTGCGTGTTGTAGCAACCGGTCAGAATCATCATGATGCCGGATGCCGTACAAACGATAACCGTGTCAAGCCAAACACCCGCTGCATTTGCCATACCCTGTTTAACCGGATGGCTCGTCTCTGCCGCCGCCGCGGTCGGGGATGCCTCGCCCATACCGGATGCGCTGGAGAAGGTTCCGCGCTTAACACCCTGCTGAATCGCAATGCCGAGACCGCCGCCCATCAGCGCCTGCTTGCTGAACGCGCACTTAAGAATCAAAGAAATTGCCGCGGGAATGCGAGTGATGTTCATCACGAGGATGATAACCGTGCAAGCTAGGTAAATGACCGTCATGAACGGCACGATGGCGGATGCAACCTGACTGATTCTCTTGACGCCACCGATTACAACGACCGCCATAATCAATGCGATAACTGCCGCAGAAATAATCACCGGGATGTGAAGTGCGCTCTCGAAGCCGTCGCAAATCGTGTAGGTTGCCGCTGCCGGCATGAATGCCGCGGTACCAATCATGATAACCGCTGCCATGAACGCACCATAAGCTTTCCAACCAAGTCCGCGCTCTGCACAGTAGGTTCCGCCGCCACGGTACTGTCCGTCAATTCTTGTCTTGAAGATAACCGCTTCTGTACACTCTGCAAAACACACCGCCGAGTTCGTCATACCTGCGAGCACCATCCAGAACAGTGCACCGGGACCTCCCTTAAAAAGTGCAACTGCAACACCGGCCACATTTCCGGTTCCGATACGCATGGCCATGGTCGTACAGAAAGATGCAAAAGAAGAGATACCGCTCTCAGAATCTTGTTTATCAATGATTCTACTCCACATATCCTTGAAATGCCTGAACTGGAAGAAACCCATACCGACACTCAGGTAGAGTCCCGAGCCGACAATCAGCACAAGCATCCCGACGCCCCAGATTGGACCATTTGCCCAGTCAACGAATTTACCAATAGCTTCCATACATTTCCTCCTTTTGACCTAAATTTGTGTCCATGCGGCATCAGGCTGAAGCGAATCATATAACATTATGCTCTGGTTTGGACTTATTTTCATTATAGCAAGGGGCACATCTTTGTCAATAATGCATTCAAGAAACTCATTACATCAATATTTTATAGTCATATTTTCATTATCAGCAAATATTAATGTGGGTAACTTTAAATGATATGCTATTTCATTATGAATTTTTGGCTTTTCTGTGTATTAAATCAACACCGCTTTCATTTGTGTTGAATATCGAATTGATATTGTGTACAAATATCCTACTTTACTCCTGTTTATCATAGCTTCATTTTCGCCCGCATTGTATTATGTAATTTTATAATGCATTTTTATACTCCACTGTTCTCCGCGCTTACAGGCGCGTCCCGAACAAGAAAACTGCTGCCTCCCACTCCGATTCGTCCGTATTCCTCCTTTCCCATGATGTAGATTTTTTCCAATGTACCGCATCTAATAGAAGTAATACTGTGAAAAGTTTATAAATTTATATCATTTTAAAATTTACAAACTCTAAATTTATGATATAGTGTTAGTGTCAGAGACAACATAAAATTGTTGTTTCTTTCATTCTCACATCTTATCAACATGAAAGGAGTTCTGTTATGCCAAACGCTTACTTTGCCATCGAAAAGCCCGCAAATGATCCCTTCCTCGGATACATGCCGGGGAGTGCGGAGCGCGAGGAACTGAAGAAGGAGCTTGAACGTCAGTCCTCTCAGGTTGTAAAGATCCCGCTAATCATCAACGGTGAGGAAATTTACACGGAAAAGACCGTCAAGGTCACCATGCCGCACGATCACAGCCATGTCATTGCAGAATGCTGCATGGCAGGTGAGAAGGAGCTGAAGCTTGCGATCGAAACTGCACTCGCTGCGAAAGAGGAGTGGGAGAATCTTCCTTGGGAACATCGTTCGGCTATCTTCTTAAAAGCTGCGGACCGCATCACAGGCTCCTATCGCAAGGTTCTCAACGCATCTTCCATGCTCGGCCAGTCAAAGACTGTGTTCCAGGCGGAAATTGACATTGCCGAACTTGCGGATTTCCTTCGCTTCGGCGTATGGTCTGCGCAGGAGATTTTCAAACAGCAACCCCTGAGCGTTAATGGTATTTGGAACCGCCAGGACTATCGTCCGCTGGAAGGCTTTGTTTGTGCGATTTCGCCCTTCAACTTCACCTCCATCGGCGGAAACCTTCCGAGCGCCCCGGCGATTGTCGGTAACGTAGCGCTTTGGAAGCCTGCAACCACTGCAGTTCTCTCCAACTACTACTATATGAAGTTGCTCATGGAGTGCGGACTTCCGAAAGGTGTCATCAACTTCATTCCGAGCGCCGGCCCCGATGTCTCCAAGTATGTTCTGAGCGACCCGCGGCTTTCAGGCTTCCACTTCACCGGCTCCACCGGTGTATTCCAGGGTGTCTGGAAGCGCGTCGGCGAAAATATCGCAAACTATCATTGCTACCCGAGACTGGTAGGTGAGACCGGCGGTAAGGACTTTATCTTCGCGCACAACACAGCTGATATCGATCCGCTTTGCGCAGCGATTGTCCGTGGTGCGTTTGAGTATCAGGGCCAGAAGTGCTCGGCTTGCTCCCGCGTCTTTATCCCGAAGAGCATTTGGCCGGTTACCGAGAAGAAGATTAAGGAACTTGTGGCTACCATTAAGGTTGGCGATGTTCAGGAATTCGATACCTTCATGGGCGCAGTCATCGACAAGGCTTCGTTTGAAACCTGCAAGGGCTTCATCGACCGCGCAAAGGCTTCCCCGGATTGCAAAATCATTGCCGGCGGAACCTATGACGGCAGCAAGGGCTGGTTCATTCAGCCGACCGTAATCCTCTGCAAATCCCCGCACTATGAGTCCATGGTGACGGAGATCTTCGGGCCCATCGTCTCCATCTACGTCTACGATGATGATGCGTTTGATGAGACCCTTCGCATCTGCGATACCGCTTCTCCCTACGCTCTGACCGGCGCTGTCTTCGCACAGGATCGCCAGGTGATTGCAAAGATGGAAAAAGCACTTCGCAACGCTTCCGGAAACTTCTACATCAATGACAAGTGCACCGGCGCGGTGGTCGGACAGCAGCCCTTCGGCGGCGCAAGAGCTTCCGGTACCAACGATAAGGCGGGAACCACGCTGAACATGCTCCGCTGGCTCAGCGCGCACGCAGTCAAAGAAGCCTTCTCCCCCTCGTCGGCAGTCCTTTATCCTTACATGAGTGAGAAATAAGAAGGGCTACCGAATATAAAAGAGAGTCGTTGCATCCAAAACGGATGCGACGGCTCTCATTTTTAACAGGAGCAACCTGATATTACACCACTGTCAAGAGAACAATACAGGAAAGATACAGGAAAACAAGAAAGAAGGTTTCTTATGGATAAAAACGCTGTCAGAGCCGCTCAGGTATTGATGATTTCTCTGGTCGTCGCCAGAGGCGTATCCTTCATGTTCTCAAAAACCTTACTGGTCGATATGGGGCCTTTGACCTTGCTCGGCATACGGTTTTTGCTGGCCTTTCTCGTTCTCTTCGTCGTCTTTTTCAAACGGGTGATCACAGAGATCCAAAAAGACAAGGAAATCCTGTCGGCAAGCCTCGCTCTCGGCGCTGCGTATTTCACATGCATGACATGCGAACTGATCGGTCTTCAGTATACCTCATCGTCAACCTGCGCATTTTTGGAAAACTCGGCCATCGTCATCGTGCCCATTTTGGAGGCCGTCCTGATCCGCAAATTTCCATCCCTTAAGGTCATACTAAGTTGTGCGATTACAAGCATCGGCATCGGCATGATTACCCTGAGCGGCGGAATCCAGAGCTTTGGTCTCGGTGAGTTTCTCTGCTGCATTGCAGCGTTCGCCTTTGCCAGCGCAATCATCCTCAATGATCGCTGTACGAGAAGGCACGACGCCTTCAGCATCGGAATCGTTCATGTCGGATTCATCGGCATTGCTGCCCTGCTCGCAGCTTTTATATTTGAGGCTCCGCATCTGCCGCAAACCGGCACGCAGTGGATGATGCTGCTCATGCTCACTCTGATCTGCACCTGCCTCGGCTTCACGTTGCAACCGGTTGCTCAAAAAAAAAATAAGCGCGCAGACAGCCGGTGTCATGTTCGGGCTGAATCCACTCACCGCTGCAATCTGCGGATGGATTTTCATGAAAGAAGCCATGACACCAATCGGAATCATAGGCGGTATTCTGATTATCATCGGAATCATCGCGACAAGCCTGAGACCGGATGGGTGAAGCTATGTTCAATCCATGTTTGCAGTTCGTCAAAGTTATAATCGCCCTTTAACGCAATCCCGTCTCTGATCACCGAAGCTCCGCATTCTTTTTGATAGCGCTCCAACATATCCCCAAAGCCGCCTCCGCCATGGGTACAAAACGGTATGATTATCTTTCCGCTCAGATCAACCGTCCGCAAAAAGGATAGCACGGGAGGTGCAAAGGTATGAAGCCAGTTTGGAGAACCTATGAAAATCCGCTCTGCATCCTCAACCGGTTCCGCCCCTTGCACAAGAGGGGGGCAATATCCCTTTTCAATTTCTTCTCTGACTTCTTTTACAGCTGTATGATAGGAGAACGAATACGGCTTTTTCGCTTTCAGTTCTCTCAATTCTCCGTCTGTCAGTAAGGCAATATCTTCCGCCAATCTTCTTGTGATGCCGGAATAGGAATAATAGACAACCAGCGTTTTCAATCCGAGCACCTCATCTTCCGCAACTCACCGCAGCTTTCTTCTCCTTTTGTCCGTCGTTTCATCACCAAATCTCTTCGAGCCGCTCTCTATCCCGGCGATCTAAGCGGTACCAAATCTGATCAATACGCATTAAGCCATCCCAAAGTTGGATACATATTCTGCTGTCATCACGGTATATGATCTTTATTGCGTACTCTTCCGCTGTCATCTTGATATTTCGTCCGTCATTCATATCTTCATCATATACGGCACGATTCAGAATATCCGTCAACTGCTTTATCTCGGCTTCATTATCAAGCTCTTTTATCACATGCTCCGGCTCATCTGAAATTCGGATGCACTGTATTTCGTACGGTTTTATGATGTGTTTTTCAACGCTCTGCGTTTTCTTTGTACCGACAGCGAATAAAATGGCTGCCAATATACCGCCAAGCAGTATTCCAGTTCGCCTCGTCTTACGGTTTATCATTTATCTTGCCTCTCCATTCTCAGCTGCAATGCCGGCAATCATCCGCTTCATCTGAGGTCCGGATTTCGTTTTCCTTTTCTGCCGACATGATAAGCGATTCGGCAACCGAATTGTAAATTCACTATACCACCGCAAGGCTCTTCAAACAACAATTCCGCAACGCACTGCTTACAATAGCTGTCAGCAGCAGACTTTTATCAATGCCAAGAAACAGGCAGCCATTCCGGCCGCCTGTTTTAAATGATATCTGCGAGTGATTTACACCTTAACTGTAGTTCTTCCTCTTTTTACCAATATCATTTGTTTTTTGAAATTTCCAAAATCAGCCCCAGGTTATTCCCAAATATCTTTTTCTTCCTTCGGCATGGCGTATTTTCTGTGTTTCTGGATTCCCATGATGAGGAAGATGATTCCCGAAATCATCAAACCGGCGTCAATAACAACGGCAATCCAAAACGGAACGCCCTCCGGCTTCACGTAATACAAGGTCTGAACCAACATAAGGATCCCCAGTACGAACTGCGATATTGCGATACCGAAGAAATGGGAATATCGTTTGCTCATTTGCTTTTCGATCTCCTTCTTCTCGCTGTACATGTCCAACGGACCGTCAGCCGTGTTTTTCCTCAAATACACCCTGCCCCCGTACTCCGCCACAACCGTGATCCCGGTCTGTTCCAGAAAATCAAGATATTCCTTCTTCTTATTTCCTGTGTAAGAAGGCAGATCGATCTTATACTGATACTTTAGCGGAGAAATGTCCTCAAATACATATTCGCCGCCATGATAGCCGATGAGCATCTGACCGTTTTGTCCCTGTTCGTTCAGCCATTCCTCTTCCTTTTGGATGTCCAGAAAAGTTTTTTTAACACTTGTTTTCATTTCCTGCCTCCTTCATTTTTTCTGCATTTTGCAGCATTTCTTCCAGTCGGATCAGCTCTTTTTCAAAAAACTGTTTTCCTGTACCTGTGATGATGTATTCAATCCTTCTGTCCTGCGGATGCTCATCCACTGCCCTGATCCAGCCCTTCTTTTGCAAGGTATCCAATGCGCCGTAGAGAGAACCGGCCCCAAGGTTTACCCGTCCGTCCGTCATTTCCGCAATGTCTTTCATCATGGCGTAGCCGTGCGCCGGCTGATGAAGCCGCAACAGGATATAAAAGACGGATTCCGTGAGAGCACCGCTGTTCGCTGCTCTTCCCATGGCTTCTCCTTTCTGCTACGAATTACGATGTATCTTTATCTGTAATATATCATTACGCGTAATAGTTGTCAACAGCCTGTCAAAAGAATTTCGGAATTCCTCGATGTGTTCTTCTTTGCTCTATGCAACAAAACAAGCCGCTGACTCCTTTGAAATCAGCGACTGTCCTGTCTGTCATTTTTTTTGATTCTATGCTCTATCCAAAATGATCTGGGCTATCTCCCCTGCTTGATTGAATCCAAACACGATTCTGTAGCGGATTCCAGCAGAGTCAGAGTCTTATGGTCTGCATCAAGGCGGCAAAGCGCTCCATATGGAAGTATGCCAATAGGCTCTGCATGTCCGAAGTTTACATTACAGAGAATCGGAAGTTCCGGACGCCCTGCCTCAAATCCCACAACTCTCCGAAAGACATCTTTATATGGTCCATATTTGCTCCGTCTGGCCGGTTTTCCCACCAAAATGCCGGAGATAACATCAAAGATACCTTGTGCCGCCAGATTACGAAGTATGTATGTCAGCAATTCAGGAGACATATCCTCTTCACTTGTCTCCAGAAATAGAATTTTATTCCTCCATTCTCCCAAATCGGGCCAGATGGATGTTCCCACCAACATCGGAAACACATCAACACAGCCGCCCAGCAGGCTTCCCTCCACAACTCCGCTTCCCTGAAGAATTTCATAGCCAAGCTCCTCCGGATGATATTGCTTAAGGATACTCATATTCTCTTCCTTCCACCAAATCTTCTCATCTTCATCGTCATACCAATATGGAGACGAAGGGATGTCCAAATGAGGCTTTGGTTCAAACAGCGTATTATAAATGGCGTTAGCGGTGTAATCATTCATCCTGACATACTCCGAAAAATTCGTCATAACGCTGGCTCCATAATAGGACATGACACCGGCCTTGTACATCATGCGATGGTTGGATGTCGTATCGGAGAATCCAGTAAAGATTTTCGGATTTTGCCGAATCACATCATAGTCAATATAGGGCAGCATGCGAATCGCATCATCTCCGCCTATGGCAGAAAAAATAGCTTTGACTTCCGGATTGCGGAATGCATCCATCCAATCCTTAGCCCAGGCTTCCGGATGCTCATAGACATATTCAAGACCCTTGAGCGCGTTTGGCATCACCAGAACCCTAAGACCGTAATCGCGCTCCAAACGTTCCTGTGCTATATGCAGTTTGTGAATTGCCCAAGCTTCCCCCAGCATTCCCGAAGAAAGGCTCACGATAGCGACTGTGTCTCCTGTACAAAGGCGTTTTGGTTTAATCATCCGATTTCTTTCTCCTCGAAACTATTTTTAACTACTTCTCCTTGGCAACAATATAAAATCTGTGAATACTCCCCTCAAGCAGTCCGTCTCTTTCAATGCTTT
>ERZ773076.211-NODE-211-length-32949-cov-11.680823_pt1 | contig 32949 bp, 35 predicted proteins | sample MGYA00580613_ERZ773076 | MGnify/ENA primary metagenome ERZ773076 (study PRJEB29015, sample SAMEA2738005) | human oral metagenome | biome: human oral; feature: human-associated habitat; material: dental | place: China | collected 2057 ...
CAATGAAAGACCTAGACGAATTCATGGCTATCAGTCCGCAAAAAAGCTGTTTGAGCTAATTCAAACAGCTTGAAAGATACTCACTTAATCAGAAGAAGAACTTAGTTGCACTTAACTTGACAATTAGAGATCATAAATAAAAGAAAAATAAATCGTTTCTTCAACTTTTCTTAGAAAACGGTCTCTAGGCACAAGCTCATCAAGCGTATAGAAAACTACCTGACGACGATTATATTCAGGATTTTCTTTGTGAAACATAGGAGTACCTCATCAAATACCTTTTCTTTTATTATACTCCTCCAAAGCAAGAAAAGTCCCCAGAAGTATAACTTCTGAGGACTTTGTCTCCAATCTGAGGGCCTTAGTAATAAGGCTCTTTTTCTGTAAAAATATGGTATAATAGAGTCAAATTTTGAATAGAGTGAGTTTTCTGACAATGAATAAATCTTATTTTTACTTGGTGATGAAGACGCATGAGTTGGAAGTACCATATACTGCTAAACTTCGACGAGTGCGTGTTCTTCTCCCCAAAAATTATGAAACAGATACAGATCGTTCTTACCCTGTTGTGTATTTCCATGATGGTCAGAATGTTCTTTATAGTAAGGAAGCATTTTCAGGCTATTCTTGGAAAATTATTCCGACTCTCAAGCGTAATCCGGATATTTCTCGTATGATTGTAGTGGCTATCGATAATGATGGTCCAAATCGCATGAATGAGTATTCTGCATGGAAGTATCAAGAGTCTAACATTCCTGGTGTTCAGTTTGGAGGAAAGGGAGTTGAGTATGCAGAGTTTGTCATGGCTGTGGTGAAACCTTTCATTGATAAAGAGTACCGTACTCTTTCAGACCGCCAGCACACTGCTATGATTGGTTCTTCACTTGGTGGTAATATCACTCAGTTCATGGGGCTTGATTATAAGGACCAGATTGGGTGTCTAGGAGTATTTTCTTCAGCTAACTGGTTGCATCAAGATGCTTTTGACCGTTATATGGATCGTCAAAAATTAGATTCTGATCAGCGTGTTTATATTTATGTAGGGACAGAGGAGGCTGACGATACGGACAAGACCCTGATGGCTGGTAATATTAAGCAGGCTTATATTGATTCGTCACTGAGTTATTACCATGATTTGATTGCCCGTGGGGTTGATCTGGAGAATATCAAAATTCACATTCAATCTGGTGCTGAACATAATGAAGAGGCATGGGCTGAGAATTTACCAGACTGTCTACGCTTTTTCGCTGAGAAGTGGGACTAGTCTTTATTGTCATAACTATTTAAAAGCAATTTAGGAAAAGGATTTAAACTATGAATATTGAACATCTTAGCCACTGGAGTGGCCAATTGAACCGAGAAATGTATCTTAATCGTTATGGGCACGCAGGTATCCCTGTGGTGGTTTTCGCTTCATCGGGTGGGAGTCACAATGAATACTATGATTTTGGCATGATTAATGCTTGTGAACGCTTTATTGAAGAAGGACGTGTGCAATTCTTTACACTTTCAAGTGTAGACAGTGAGAGCTGGCTTTGCGATTGGAAAAATCCACACGATCGTGCAGAAATGCATCGTGCTTATGAACGTTATGTGATTCAAGAAGCCATTCCATTCATCAAACACAAGACTGGTTGGTTTGATCCTATGATGACAACTGGTTGTTCAATGGGTGCTTACCATGCGCTTAATTTCTTCTTGCAACACCCTGACGTTTTCAATAAAGTAGTAGCCCTTAGTGGTGTTTATGATGCACGTTTCTTTGTTGGTGAGTACGGAGGAGATGAGGCTATTTACCAAAACTCACCATCAGATTATATTTGGAATCAAAATGATGGTTGGTTTATTGATCGTTATCGTCAATCAGAAATTGTTGTGTGTACAGGTCTTGGTGCCTGGGAACAAGATGGTCTTCCTTCTTATTTCAAACTTAAGGAAGCATTTGAACAAAAGAATATTCCAGCTTGGTTCTCTGAGTGGGGGTACGATGTAGCTCACGATTGGGAATGGTGGCGTAAACAGATGCCATATTTCCTTGACAATATGAACCTATAATTTTCTTATCTACTGAGTAAATAAAAAAGAGGAATCAGAAATGAATTATATTGTTATTTCACCTTACTATCCACAAAACTTCCAACAGTTCACTGTTGAACTTGCTAATAAGGGAATCACTGTTCTCGGTATTGGTCAAGAGCCTTATGAACAATTGGATCAGCCTTTGAAAGATGCGCTGACTGAATACTTCCGTGTGGATAATTTGGAAAATTTGGATGAAGTGAAACGTGCAGTAGCCTTTCTTTTCTATAAACATGGACCAATCGACCGAATCGAATCGCATAATGAATACTGGTTGGAGTTGGATGCAGCTCTTCGTGAACAGTTTAATGTTTTTGGTGCTAAGCCAGAAGATCTTAAGAAGACTAAATTCAAGTCTGAAATGAAGAAACATTTCCAAAAGGCTGGAGTTCCAGTTGTACCTGGTGCTGTTATTGCAACTGATGAAGATGTGGATAAAGCTGTGCAAGAAATCGGTCTTCCAATGATTGCTAAGCCAGATAATGGGGTTGGTGCAGTTGCAACCTTCAAACTCGAAACAGAAGATGATATCAATCACTTCAAAGCTGAGTGGGACCATGAAACAGTCTATTTCTTTGAAAAATTTGTAAATTCAAGTGAAATCTGTACTTTCGATGGATTGGTTGATAGAGATGGTAATATCGTATTTTCAACTACCTTTGACTATGCCCACACTCCACTTGACTTGATGATTTACAAGATGGATAATTCTTACTACGTTCTTAAGGAAATGGATCCTAAATTGCGTAAGTATGGTGAAGCGATTATCAAAGAATTTGGTATGAAGGAACGTTTCTTCCATATTGAATTTTTCCGTGAAGGTGATGATTATATTGCAATTGAGTATAATAATCGCCCTGCCGGTGGTTTCACGATTGATGTATATAACTATGCTCACTCATTAGATTTGTACAAGGGCTATGCAGATATCGTTGCTGGTGATCCATTCCCTGGATCTCACTTTGAACCACTTTATTGTTTGGCGACTTCACGTCGTGCAAGTTCTCACTACGCTTATTCAGAAGAAGAACTCTTCGACAAATACCGTGATCAACTTAAGGTTAAGAAAATCATGCCAGCTGCCTTTTCAGAGTTGCAAGGTGATTACCTCTACATGTTGACAACACCTAGTCGTGAGGAAATGGAACAAATGATTGAGGACTTTGGTAAAAAAGCTTAATCTGTATATGTTAAAAGCACTTCAGTTGATTCTGAAGTGCTTTTGTCATACTTTATTTTTCGTGAAGTTTTTGGTTTTTAAGAATCAATTCTGAAACTTTAGCGAATTTTTTAAGTTTTTTGAGATCTTCTGGGTGGGTTACCAAGCTGATGACGCTACCTTCATTTCCCATACGGCCAGTACGTCCTGAACGGTGAATGTAGGTTTCTCGGTCACGAGGAATATCAAAGTTGATGACCACTTCAAGGTTCTCAATATCAATACCTCGTGCTAAGAGATCAGTCCCTAATAAGAGTGAAATCTCGTGATTTTTAAATTTTTCCAGAATAACCTTACGGAATTTTACGTTAATATCACTAGCTAGAGATACAGCTGAAGCTCCGTTAAATTGTAGACGTTCTTCAGTAGCACCAAGGTCAGAAAGGCCATTGAAAAAGACAAGGCCACGGAAGTCAGGAATATTGGAGAACTTACGAAGAAGTTCGACACGGTGACGTTTATCAACGCTGATGTAATAATGTTTGATGGTGTCTAGTTCCTGATCAGATAAGTCATAAACGATAGTATTTTCGACAAGATCTTGACTATCAATTTTGTTGGTTGCTGAAATGTAGACCATTTGATGGTCACGAGGGACATGGTGGTTGATTTTTGTTACGAAATGGTATTGGCTATCACTAAGAAGTTCATCAAATTCGTCAAGGACAATAGTGTTAACGTTCATCATCCTGATTTTTTTGAGTTTAATCAACTCAAAGACGCGACCTGGGGTTCCGATAAGAATTTCTGGTCCTTTCTTCAGACGTTCAACCTGGCGTTTTTTACTAGAGCCAGAAAGGAAGAGTTGAGCAGTGAGCCCTAGCGGCTCAGCCCATTGTTTGGTCACATCAAAAATTTGTCCAGCAAGCTCAGAATTGGGTGCTAGAATAAGCAATTGCTGAGCTTTTTTTGGCTTTAGAGAAAGGAGAAGTGGGAGGAGGTATGCCAGAGTCTTACCTGTTCCAGTTGGGCTGATACCCAAAACATTTTCCCCTTTAGTAATTGGTGTAAATAGTTCTTTTTGAATGGCGGTTTCTGTCGAGATTTCTTTTTCTTTAAGAAGGTTTTGCCATTGTTCAGGAAAGTTTTTAAACATAAAAATAAAAGTCTCATTTTCTATATGGATTTGCTTTTATTATATCATGATTTAGTGTAGAATAAATACGAAAGACTATATTAGATAGGAATTTACCATGCCTAAAAAACCGATTATTATTGGGGTCACGGGTGGCTCTGGTGGTGGTAAGACCAGTGTTTCTCGTGCCATTTTATCCAATTTTCCATATGAAAAAATTGCTATGATTGAACATGATTCTTACTATAAGGATCAGTCTCATCTGACTTTTGAGGAGCGTGTGTCAACTAACTATGACCATCCCTTTGCCTTTGATACAGATCTCATGATTGAGCATATCAATGAGTTGATTGCTGGGCGTCCGGTGGATATTCCGATTTATGATTACACACAACACACTCGTAGTGACAAGACTTATCGTCAAGAACCTCAGGATGTTTTTATCGTTGAAGGGATCCTAGTACTTGAGGATAAACGTTTGCGTGATTTGATGGATATCAAGCTTTTTGTTGATACGGATGATGATATTCGTATTATCCGCCGTATCAAGCGTGATATGGAAGAACGTGGTCGTAGCTTAGATAGTATTATCGAGCAGTATATCAGTGTGGTCAAACCTATGTATCATCAGTTTATTGAGCCTACCAAACGCTACGCAGATGTGGTGATTCCTGAAGGTGTCACAAATACTGTTGCTATTGATTTGATTAATACTAAGGTAGCAAGCATCTTGAAAGAAAGTAAGGAAGCCTAAGCAAGAGCTTGGCTTTTTTGGTATAATTAAGATGTTATGATTATTTTACAAGGAAACAAAATAGAGCGCTCTTTTTCAGGAGATGTGCTCTTTGATAATATTAATATTCAGGTGGATGAGCGAGATCGTATTGCCCTAGTTGGACGTAACGGTGCTGGGAAATCAACCTTATTGAAAATCTTGGTTGGAGAGGAAGCACCGACAAGTGGCGAGATTAATACGAAACGTGATTTAAACCTATCTTACCTAGCTCAGGATAGTCGTTTTGAGTCTAGCAATACCATTTACACTGAAATGTTAAATGTTTTTGCAAGTCTTCGTGCCGATGAAAAACGTCTGCGTGACATGGAAATTAAGATGGCTGAGTTGACTGGGGCAGACTTGAACAAGTTAATGACAGACTATGATAGACTTTCTGAGGATTTCAGACAACGAGGTGGTTTTACCTATGAATCTGACATCAGAGCTATTCTCAATGGTTTTAAGTTTGATGAAAGCATGTGGGAGATGCCTATTTCAGATCTTTCTGGAGGACAGAATACCCGCTTGGCCTTGGCGAAAATGTTGCTTGAGAAGCCTGAGCTCTTGGTACTAGACGAACCAACCAACCACTTGGATATTGAGACTATCGCTTGGTTGGAGAATTACTTAGTCAATTATCAGGGAGCTCTAATCATTGTCAGTCACGACCGTTATTTTTTGGATAAGGTGGCGACAGTAACCCTAGATTTGACCAAACATAGCTTGGATCGTTATGTCGGAAACTATTCAAAATTCATGGATCTCAAGGCTGAAAAGTTGGCCACTGAAGCTAAGAATTTTGAAAAGCAACAAAAAGAAATTGCTAAGCTAGAGGATTTTGTTAATCGTAATATTGTCCGTGCCTCTACAACTAAGCGTGCTCAAGCTCGTCGTAAGCAGCTTGAGAAGATGGAGCGATTGGATAAACCAATGGAAGGTCAGAAATCAGCCAATATGACTTTCCATGCGGATAAGGTCTCTGGGAATGTGGTCTTGACAGTTAGGGATGTTGCCATTGGTTACGACGATGAGATTCTCTCAGAGAATATTTCCCTGGATGTGAAGAAGATGGATGCTATTGCTATTGTGGGGTCTAATGGTATCGGGAAAACGACCTTTATCAAGTCGGTAGTGGGGGAATTGCCTTTTATTAATGGAACATCAACCTATGGTGCCAATGTTGAAGTCGGCTACTATGATCAGACTCAATCTGCTTTAACGCCATCAAATACTGTACTCGATGAGTTGTGGAATGATTTTGCGACAACTCCTGAAGTTGAGATTCGTAACCGTCTAGGTGCTTTTCTCTTTTCAGGTGATGATGTTAAAAAGTCGGTTTCGATGCTCTCTGGTGGTGAGAAGGCTCGTCTGCTCTTAGCCAAATTATCAATGGAAAACAATAACTTTCTGATTCTGGATGAACCGACTAACCACTTGGACATTGATAGCAAGGAAGTTTTGGAAAATGCCCTTATTGACTTTGATGGAACGCTTCTCTTTGTCAGCCATGATCGTTACTTTATCAACCGTGTGGCCACCAAAGTGATGGAAATTTCTGAGGATGGTGCCACCATTTACCTTGGGGATTATGATTACTATCTTGAGAAGAAGGCTGAGCTTGAAGAGTTGGCACGACTTGAGGCGGAAGAGAATCAAGGACCGGAGGAGATCCAAGTAGCTTCAGCGGGTGCTAATGATTATCAAGCTCAAAAAGCTAATCAAAAAGAGATGCGTAAATTAAGCCGTCGCATTGAACAAATTGAAAATAAATTAGAAACCATCGAAGAACGTTTGGAGGAAATCACTGCTGCCATGCTTGAAACAAATGATGTTGCAGAATTGTCTGACTTGCAGAGAGAGCTGGATGAGGTATCACTTAATCAAGAGAATCTGATGGAAGAGTGGAGTGATTTATCAGAACAGTTGGAAGGTTAAGGAGTATGAAAGCCTTTTTATGTTTTGAGCTATGAAAGGCTTATATTGTTGATATACTAGTCTTAGTATATAAAAGGAGACTAGCTTTATGAACAAAGTGAAGAAAAAAGTGTATCGTAACACAACATCTTTTAACATGATGACTTGGGGATCATTTGCCCTCTTCGTTATCTTGATGTTAATTGACCTTTATACTCTTAAGGAGCCTTTGATGGTTAAGGGCTACTACCTCATGGGATGTGTTAGCTTGATTTCATCTTCATTTACAGTTTCTAAGGTTGTCCGTGATAATCAAGAAGATGAAGAAAACTATAACAAACTCATCGCTCAACAAACTTTCGAACAATAAGAGAATAAGCCTGAGAAGGTTTTTTCTTTTTGCAGAAAATGCACAAATATTCTGACTCTTACCTAAGGGAAGTGATATAATGGAATGAGAGGGTCTGAGCACCTTGTTTTATGGTATCGGACCTTATGCCTTATAAGACTAATCATCGTATAAGAATACGGTAGTGAAAAGGTAGGTAATATTATGGAATTCAAAGTTAAAGATGGTCAAATCATCTATTATCGGGATCTTGGTAAGGGCTTTCCAATTGTCTTTTTGCATGGCAATAATTTGTCTGGAAACTACTTTGCTAAGCAAGGAATTCTATATCGAGACTATCGCTTAATTTTCATAGATAGTCGTAATCACGGTAGATCCAGTCGTCAGAGTGTTAAGATTACCTTTGAACAGATGGCTGCTGATTTGGAGGAAATTTTGCAATTTTTAAATATCAAAAAGGCCTTGTTTGTTGGCCACAGTGATGGGGCCAATCTAGCTATGGTTTATGCTAGTCGCTTTCCTGACAGGATTGCGGGGCTCTTGCTTAATGCGGGGAATATGACATTTAATGGCTTGACCAGACGTTCTAGGTTCTTGGTTCATCTACAATATCTTTGTTTGAAGGCCTTATCACCATTTTCAGCTAAAATGGATATTATGGCCAAAGTAACAGGTCTAATGTTACATGATTTACCCTTGGACAAGGAGCAATTACACAAGGCCCCCTATCCTGTTTGGGTGGTTATGGGGCAAAGGGATGTTATTAGTTTTAGGCATTCCAAAGAGATTTCGGAACTCTTTCCGATTCATAAGCTGTATGTTGAGCGTCGGCAAGGACACCGTTTAGCTCAACGAAAATACAAGGTCTTTAATCAAATGATTCGTGATTTAGTGAGAATTAGTCGAAAAGAGGTGGTGGCATGAAGCGTCTTTTGGAGAGATTACAACCTTTAAAAACAGCAATCAAATCCATCTTCTTTATCTCAATTACGGTTCTTGTCGTTATTGAACTGGTCCGGTTGAAGCGAACCATTACATTAGAATCGCTAGAATCGGCTCTGTCAGGATTGTCCATTTGGCACCTTATTTTCATGATTATAATTGGGTTAGTTGCCGTACTCCCCATGTTGTTTTATGATTTAATCCTGAATAAGGAGTTAGAGACGGATTATTCCAAGCCCTATATTTTAGAGACGAGTTGGGCGGTTAATACGATTAATAACTTGGCTGGTTTTGCTGGTTTAGTCGATGTCGGTTTACGCTATTCTTTCTATTCTGAGAATGGGCAAGAAAAGACTGGTGTTAAAGCACTGTCGCGTTTATTGCCTTACTTTATGTCGGGATTGTCACTGTTGAGTGGCTTGGTATTTGTTGTTTTTTGGTTTCTTCCTCTGAGTCCGGATTTAAGAAAGTATTGGTTGCTTTTGTTAGGAATTTTCCTTTATTTGCCCTTTATTTTCTTTATTTCCAGTCGTGAAAAGTTGGCCTATTTTGGGCAGGTACCGTTGAAAACGAGGCTAAGTCTTCTTTTGGCTTCTACAGCTGAGTGGGGAACTGCTCTTGGGAGCTTTGTCAGTGTCGCATATTTGATGGGATTACATGTTCATATTTACAATCTGATTCCTCTCTACCTATTAGCTGTTATCATTGGTATTTTCTCAATGATTCCAGGGGGGATTGGTAGTTTTGATCTTATTGTCATTACTGGTCTTACCTCCATGGGTGTTAGTAATGCCACGGCGGTTAGCTTGCTCTTACTTTATCGTTTGACTTACTATGTCATTCCATTCTTGTTGGGAGTCGTCTTCTTTTTCAAACACATGGGAGGACGTATTAACGATAAGTACTTTAGGGTTCCTTCACGGGTATTTGCAGGGAGCCTATACCGTTTCTTGGTTTATCTCTTGCGTTTCTTGGGAATCTTCTTAATTTTGTCAGCCTTAATTCCAGATCGGTTGGCTTATGTCTATTTGATTAGTCGCTTTGATCCAATTCAGGAACAACTGATTTGGCAGTTCCCAAGTATTTTATTTGGAACTCTCTTTATTTTCATGGCTCGTCTCATTAAGCGTCGGGTTAAGGGAGCATTTCCTGCCTCTTTATTGACCTTTGTCTTAGCCTTAATTTATGTCAATCTTAATGGCATTTCCTGGGCCATGACCTTTTTGATTTCACTTTCTTTGGTGATTGTGCTTGTTATCAGAAAGAAATTGATCCATCGTTATTTTGTGTATAGCTGGGAGGATAAGACTAAAGATCTCCTCTTTCTTGCCTTTACTATTTTAGTTCTCCTTGTTTTAGGGGGAAATGGCTTCTGGTCTCATCTCTTGCCACCGAAGAACCGTGATGTTCTTGGACATTTTATCCATATCTGGTTCAATATTTTATTGGCAGCTGTCATCATTGCAACTATTGTTTGGGGGCTCTTGAAAATTTTGGCACCTCGTAAGACTTTCGGTCAAAAAATGGATGATGAACGTTTTACAGCTCTTTTGTCAAAATATGGAGGTGCATCAGAAAGTGCTTTGGCTTACCTACATGACAAACACCTCTTTTGGTATCGTGTTGATGGACAAGACCAGGTAGTTTTCCAATTCGCTCAAACCAGTAACAAGTGTGTGGTTATGGGAAATCCGATTGGGAATGAAAATTATTATCGACCAGCCTGGGAAGCTTTTCAAAATGCTTTATCTGATTGGAATCTGCAAGCCCTATTTTATGAGGCGGATGAAAGCATTACCCTCATGCTTCATGACTATGGATTTGATTTCATGAAGTTTGGGGAAAATGCCATGGTTGACTTGACGACGTTTTCGGTTGAAGGGAAGCATGGAAAGAAATTCCGTAAACCAACTAATCGTGTGGAAAAAGCTGGTTTCCAATTTAAATTGCTTCAACCTCCATTTTCAGAGACTCAAATGCAGGAAATGAGAGCAGTCTCAGATGTTTGGCTTAACGGTCGTAAGGAGAAAGGTTTCTCTCTTGGTTTCTTCGATGAAGCCTATCTGCAGCAAGCGCCGATTGCCATTGTTGAGAGTGAAGAGGGCGAAATTGTTGCCTTTGCTAATATCATGCCAACCAAAAATAAACGAGTATCCACGATTGACCTCATGCGTTATGACTTTGAAAAAGCACCTGAAGGCATTATGGACTACCTCTTTGTTAAACTCTTCCAATACTTCCAAGCAGAAGGCAAGCAGTACTTTGATATGGGGATGGCTCCCCTAGCCAACGTCGGTACTGAAGAAGATAGTTTCTTAGAAGAAAAGGTTGCCAATCTGGTTTATGTTTTTGCACAGCGTTTTTACTCTTTCAGTGGGCTCCAACGATATAAGGAAAAATTCTCTCCAATATGGTCTCCAAAATACATTGTCTATCCAAAAAGAACCTGGCTCTTATTTGACATGATAGCTATTTTAAGGATTGATAATCGTAAAATTGAAGACAGAATGAAGAAAAGACGTCTTTGGAAATAGAGATGACATGAAATGAAAATAGCGAAGCCGATTGGCTTCGCTATTTTGCTGTGTAGAAAACTTACTTTTCGAATTCTGCTTTTGATTTAGTATCTGCATATTCTTCAGCGACTTCGCTTGAGAGGATGTCATCATAACTTGGTAATGGAATGTCTTGACCATATTTGTTACGAAGGGCTGTGGTTACCAGTCGGTAGGCGAGGTTGGCGTTACGAGAAAGAATTGGGCCGTGGAAGTAGCTACCATAAACGTTTTTATAGTGGACACCTTCAGTACCGTCTTCCTTGTTATTGCCATTACCGTAGACCACCTTTCCAAGTGGCTTTTCATCATCAGAAAGGAAGGTGCGACCTTGGTGATTTTCAAAGCCATAATAGGTTTCATCGAATTCTTCGTTATGAATCTTGATGTCACCGATGTAACGGTTATTTTCCTGTTTGAGGGTGTAGTGCCCCATAACGCCAATACCATCGATACGAACCCCGTTAGCTTGGATGTAGTATTGTCCCAAAAGCTGGAAACCACCACAAATCGCTAGGATAACCTTATTATCTTGGATGAATTGATCAATAGCGTCACGTTTTGACGGGAGATCCTTGGCAACGATGGATTGTTCGTAGTCTTGACCACCACCAAAGAAGACCATATCGTAGTGGTCTTTGTCGAAGTCGTCCCCAACGGAAACGATGTCGAAAGTCATTTTAGCACCAAGTTTTTCACCCACGTATTTGATCATTAGGACATTACCGTTGTCACCGTAGGTATTAAGCAGATTACCGTAAAGGTGGGCAACATTTAGGTCGTAAGTGTAATCACGATTTTCTGGAGATTTGAGAGAAGTATAGGTCATTAGTTCATCTCCTTTCCGACCGCATGACGTTGGGCAAGAATATCACGGAACTCAAGCATGGCAGTATAGGTCGCTAGGATATAGGCATGGTCGCAGTCTTGTTTTTCAATCAAGGCCATAATATCTTCAAGTTTTTCTGCTTGTGTAATCTTGTCCTCTGGATAGCCAGTCACACGAAGACGGCGGGCAATCTCAGAGTGACGGACACCACCAGCATTAATTTCAGGAATATCCATCTCGAGAATGCTTTCAAAGTTGGCATCCCAAATCCAGCTAGTATCAATACCGTCAGCATAGTTGGCGTTTAAAAGGACCGACAAGCTAAATGGATAATCCGCAAGCTTAATCATTTCGAGAGCTTGACTAGCACCTACTGGATTCTTAATGAGTACGAGGGTACATGATTTGTTACCAATCTTAAAGGTCTCTTGGCGTCCAAAGACAGCACGGCTCTTATCGAAACCAGCCTTGATTTTTTCAGGAGCCACTCCGAAGAATTCAGCGACAGAAACTGCAGCAAGGGCATTATAGATGTTGTAGAGACCACCGACATTAATCTTGTAGTCTTGCCCATCAATGACAAATTCAGAAGTCGTATTGGTGATTTTTGTCAGTTGCGTTAGCTTATAATCTAATTCTGGACGATGGAAGTCACAGTTAGGGCAGATGTAGTCGCCTAGGTTAGCGTAAGTATTGAGGCGATACTGAAGAATGCTTTCACACTTAGGACAAACAATTCCCTCAGTATTATAATGGGCCAGCTCTGGCGCATGCTTTTCAGTGTCAAAACCGTAGAAGCGAACGGGATTCACGACTTCTTTAGAGTTGAAGAGTGGACAGTCCCCATTAGCCAAAATAGTAGCCTTGGGTGCTTTGGCAGCACCATCTAAAATCATCTGATAAGTAGTATAGATTTCACCGTAGCGGTCCATTTGGTCACGGAAAATATTTGTGAAGACAAATAGACTTGGGGTGATGTACTCTGTGATTTTTGGGAGGCTGGCTTCGTCTATCTCCAAGACAGCGATTTTCTTACCTGATTTAGCTCTTTTAGCGGTTAGGAAAGTAGAAGTAATCCCAGTAATCATGTTGGCTCCACTAGGGTTGGTCACAATGTCACCGAAAGCTTCCTTTAAAATACCTACTGTCAAAGCTGTTGTCAGAGTCTTTCCGTTTGTTCCTGTAACAACGACGATTTCATAATCTTTGGCCAGTGTGTCTAAAATGTTTTTGTCAAATTTAAGGGCGATTTTTCCTGGTAGGGTTGAACCACGTCCAAATTTGGAGAGGAGAAAGTGGCTAGACTTTCCTGCCAAGATACCCATAGTAGTTTTTATAGTCATGAATTTATTTTATCACAAAAAGTAGTGATTGTTGTCTCAAAATAGTTTGAATTCGTGGTATAATAGGAACTGTTTAAAAATTAAAAGAAAGTGTGATATGTATGGGTATACTGTCGTCCATTGATATTGATTTTTGGCGGTCACTCTTTGATAGTCCGTTGAAAATTATCGTTAATAGTTTGGACATATTGATTGTTGCTTTTTTAATTTACCGCTTTATTAGGGCCCTGAGGGGAACCAAAATCATGACCCTAGTTCAAGGGGTAGTCTTATTTATTTTTGTAAAATTTATTTCTGATTTTATAGGCTTCACAACGATTTCTTATTTGATGAATCAGGTTATCAACTATGGTGCCATTGCGGCTGTTGTGATATTTGCGCCAGAGCTTCGTTCAGCACTGGAAACATTTGGTCGTACACCTCAGCATTTTTTGCAAAATAAAGAAGTTAGTTCAGATGAGAAATTGGTTCAAGCTTTTGTTAAAGCCGCTAAGTACATGAGTCCTCGTAAGATTGGAGCCCTCGTCTCTATTGAACAGACGCAGACGCTGCAAGAACAAATTGTGACAGGAATTCCTCTTGACGCAGTTGTAACAGGGGAACTGTTGATTAATATTTTTATTCCTAATACACCGCTTCATGATGGAGCCGTCATTATCAGAGATAATAAGGTTGCGACAGCTTGTTCTTATCTACCGCTTTCGGAATCTAATAAAATTTCTAAGGAATTCGGAACACGTCACAGGGCCGCTATTGGTCTTTCAGAGCAAACAGATGCTCTTACCTTTGTCGTATCTGAAGAAACAGGTGCGATTTCCATTGCATATAAGGGCAATTTCTTGCATGGGCTGTCCATTCAAGAGTTTGAGCGAGAGTTGAGTCTTATTTTGTTGAAAGAACAAGAACCTCGTCAGTCATTCTTCCAACGTTGGATGGGAGGTAGCAAAAAATGAAACGCATTGTCCGTATATTAAAAAATGATCGTTGGTGGCAAATACTAGTTGCGCTCTTTTTTGCGGTTACGCTATTCATCACGGCTTGGTCTGGTAATACGCAAAATAAAAGTAATAGCTCAAGTGCTTCGAATACCTTCACGCAAACAGTAGAATCTGTTCCTGTAGATATTAAGTATGACAGTGATAATTACTTTATCAGTGGTTATTCCTATGACGCTGAGGTTTATTTGACAGCGACTACTCAGTTGGCTTTGACGACCGAAGCAACGAGTGATACACGTCACTTTAAGTTGGTTGCAGATTTGTCAAATCTTGGTCAAGGGACAAGTCGTGTTCCTATTCAGGTTAAGAATTTACCAGCTGGAATGTCTGCCCAAGTATCGCCATCGACCTTGACAGCAACCATTGGTAAAAAAGCTAGCAAAACATTTGATGTAGATGCAAATATCACACCAGATAAGTTGGCTAATGGCTACGAAGTGAAAAAGGTTAGCTTGGATGAAACCAAGGTAGAGGTGACATCAAGTGAAGATATCATCAATCAAATTGACCACGTTCAAGCAGTTTTGGAAGGTGGTGTCAACTTGTCTGATGATTATGATGGCAACTTATTGTTGCAAGCCGTTTCAGCTAATGGGACAGTCTTGGCTAGCTCGATTTCTCCAGCTAAGGTTCATGCCAAAATTACTTTGAGAAAATTGAGCAAGTCTGTCCCTGTTAAGGTAGAGTTGACTGGAGATAAGGCTAGCAATGTGTCTAGTGTCAGTTATAGTTTTGATCGAGGCCATGTGACTATTGTTGGTAGTCAAGAAGCTATGGATAAAATCGATAGCATCACAGTCCCTGTAGACATTAGCCAAGTAACTAAGGATACATCAAAAAACTTAGAGCTTACAGCAGAAGGTGTCACAGTGCAACCAGGTACTGTGAAGGTTAACTTGAAAGTCACGCAAAAGTGAGGGAGTTACATTTTCGTCAAATTCAGGTATAATAGATTGGATTGAGAGGGACTAGTCTCATAAAAATGTAACCACTTAATAATGTTTTAAAACAAGGGTTGAAATTATTGGTGAAATCTTATAAAGTTAGATTATCTAGATAGGTTTCACTAGATTAGGTTGGCTCTTGCTAAATAGCATCACAGTTTAAGGAGGATTTAGTGCTGGGGCACTAAAAAAGTAAAATTATGAGTAAATATTTTGGAACAGACGGTGTTCGTGGAGAAGCTAACGTTGAGCTCACGCCTGAATTAGCTTTTAAATTAGGTCGCTTCGGTGGTTATGTGCTTAGTCAACACGAAGCTGGCCGTCCTAAGGTCTTTGTGGCACGTGATACACGTATTTCAGGGGAAATGTTAGAATCAGCTTTGGTGGCAGGTCTTTTATCAGTAGGTATCGAAGTCTACAAACTTGGGGTACTTGCGACACCAGGTGTATCCTACTTGGTACGTACGGAAAATGCAAGCGCTGGTGTAATGATTTCAGCTAGTCACAATCCAGCTCTTGATAATGGTATCAAGTTCTTTGGTGGAGATGGCTTTAAATTGGATGATGCACGTGAAGCGGAAATTGAAGCTCTTCTAGATGCTGCAGAAGATACTCTACCACGCCCATCAGCTGAAGGACTTGGAACACTTGTAGATTATCCAGAAGGTCTTCGTAAATACGAAAAATTCTTGGTGGCTACTGGTCTTGACCTCGGTGGTATGAAGGTTGCCTTGGATGCTGCTAACGGTGCGGCTGCGGTATCTGCTCGTAACATTTTCCTTGACTTGAATGCAGAAATTGCTGTTATTGGTGATCAACCTGATGGCCTTAACATCAATGCTGGGGTAGGTTCTACACATCCAGAGCAATTGCAGGCCTTAGTTAGAGAAACTGGTTCAGCAATCGGTCTTGCCTTTGATGGTGACAGTGACCGTCTCATTGCCATTGATGAAAATGGCGATATTGTTGATGGCGACAAGGTCATGTATATTATCGGTAAACACTTGTCTGAAAAAGGTGAGTTGGCTAAAAATACAATTGTGACAACTGTTATGTCAAACCTTGGTTTCCACAAGGCACTTGATCGCGAGGGAATTAATAAGGTTGTGACTGCCGTTGGTGACCGTTATGTTGTTGAAGAAATGCGTAAAAATGGCTACAACCTTGGTGGTGAACAGTCTGGTCACGTTATTATCATGGATTACAATACAACTGGTGATGGTCAATTGACAGCTATTCAATTGACTAAAGTCATGATTGAAACAGGTAAGAGCTTGTCTGAATTAGCATCAGAAGTGACGATCTACCCTCAAAAACTGGTTAATATCCGTGTGGAAAATAGCATGAAAACTAAAGCTGTGGAAGTTCCTGCGATTGCAGCTATCATTGAAAAAATGGAAGCTGAGATGGCTGGGAACGGTCGTATCTTGGTTCGCCCTAGTGGTACAGAACCTCTCCTTCGTGTTATGGCAGAAGCACCAACAGATGATGAAGTGAATTACTATGTTGACACTATTGCGGATGTCGTCCGTGCGGAAATTGGGTTGGACTAAATATGATTAGTAAGTTTAAAGCTTTTATGGCCACAGAAGTTTTTAAATACCTTTTCTTTGGTGTTTTGGCGACTGTAGTTTATATGGTTAGTCGTACCTTGATTTTCGCTGTGAGTCAGAAAGGTACCCTATCAGCAGTTTTGGCAAATGCCATTGCCATCGTTTTTGCTTTTTTCACGAATGATGTTTTTGTGTTCAGTCAAGCAAAAGCTGGTATGGCTACACGATTTGTTAAATTTGTGGGAGCTCGTCTCTTAACCTTAGTTCTTGATTTGGCTCTTGCCTATTTCTTGGTAGATACCTATCCAGAGATTATTGGTCAATTTGTTGGTCATAGTCATGCTTGGGTGAATGGAATCGAGAGCCTATTTGCTCAGGTCCTTATCATTGTTTTGAACTATATTATTTCTAAATTCTTCGTCTTTACGGGCGAAAAAGTATAAACAAAAAGGAAGTTGTTAGGAAATGTGTTAAAAGCGTTTCTTACCGACCTCCTTTTTTGATATAATTGAAGAGACTTAAAAAAACAGAAAGATGAAACATGTACGTACAATTATCTCAACGCCTCAAGGATGTAGCAACCTTCGTCCCTAAAGGCGCAAAACTTTTAGATGTAGGTAGTGACCACGCCTACCTCCCTATTTATTTACTTGAAAAGGGCTTGATTCGCTCAGCTATTGCTGGTGAAGTGGTGAAAGGCCCCTATGAATCTGCTCTTACTAATGTCTCAGCTTCTGGTTTCAAAGATAAGATTGACGTGCGCTTGGCTAACGGCTTGGTAGCTTTTGAACCCTCTGATGCTGTCACGACTATCACGATTTGTGGTATGGGGGGGCGTTTGATTGCGGATATTCTTAATGCTGGTAGGGACAAACTTAAGGGTGTGGAACGACTGATTCTGCAACCCAATAATCGTGAAGACGACCTTCGTATTTGGTTGATGAAAAACGGTTTTACCATTGTCGCAGAAGCCATCATGACCGAAAATGGCAAATACTACGAAATCATGGTGGCTGAGGCTGGTCAAATGACTCTATCAGATAAAGAGGTTCGCTTTGGGCCTTATCTTATGAAAGAGCAGTCTCAGGTTTTTCAGCTCAAATGGCAACGCGAAATCAATAAATTGGAGATTGCTTTAGGCTCCATTCCAGTAGCCAATCATTCTGATCGTTTATTTGTCGAAGAGAAAATTCAAACCATTAAGGAGGTTTTGAACCATGTTAGCTAGTGAACTTATCAAGTCTTATGAAAGCTTTTGTCCACAGGAACTTTCCATGGAAGGTGATGTGGTTGGTTTGCAGATTGGCAGCCTGGACAAAGAGATTCAGAAGGTCATGGTTACCTTGGATGTTCGTGAGAATACAGTAGCCGAAGCCATTGAAAAAGGTGTGGACCTCATCATTGCCAAACATGCTCCTATTTTCCATCCGGTTAAGGATTTGGTATCTTCACCGGACCGTGATATTTTGCTGGATCTGGTTAAGCATGATATTGCAGTCTATGTGAGCCATACCAATATTGATGTGGTGGATGATGGTCTCAATGATTGGTTTTGTGACTTACTTGATATAAAAAACACCACTTATTTGACGGAGACTACTGACAATCAAGGAATCGGTCGAGTGGGTGATATTGTGCCACAGACCATTGAAGATCTTGCTCTTAAAGTCAAGTCTGTTTTTGGCTTAGATAGTGTTCGCCTGGTTCGTTATAATCGTGACAATCCTCTTGTTAACCGCGTGGCTATTTGTGGTGGTAGCGGTCAAGGATTTTACAAGGATGCTCTGAAAAAGGGAGCACAGGTCTTTATCACGGGTGATGTTTATTACCACACAGGTCAGGAGATGATTACCAACGGCCTGTTGGCTATTGACCCTGGTCATCATATTGAAGCCCTTTTTATCTCAAAGATTGCTGAGAAACTTGAAGCCTGGAAACGTGAGCATAATTGGCATGTGACGATACTTGAAAGTCATTCATCAACCAATCCTTTTGATCATTTGTAGGAGGATTAGTTTATGACTTGGCTTTTACATCAACTTGTGGTCTTTTTGGCCTTACTTGCTGGTCTTTTCACTTGGGGTTGTACCATTGTCGGCTCGGCTATTGTTTTCTTTTTCAAGAATATTAGTCGTAAATTGCTAGATATCATGATGGGCTTTGCGGCTGGTGTCATGATTGCAGCCTCTTTTTGGTAGCTGATGGATCCTTCTTTGGCTTATGCTAGTCAAAATGGTTATGGTAAATGGTCATGGTTTCCCGCAGCAGCTGGCTTCTTACTTGGAGGTGTTGCCCTTCGTTTGATTGATGCTGTCGTCCCTCACTTGCATTTGGAAAATGATATTTCAAAAGTGGAAGGAATTCAGCCTCGTAAGAAAAAATTATCAAAAACAGCCCTGATTTTTTTGTCTATTACCATTCATAACTTTCCAGAGGGGTTGGCAGTCGGAGTTACCTTTGGTGCCTTGGCAGGTGGTAATATGACACTAGCTGGTCTCATGGGAGCTATTGGTCTAGCTATAGGGATTGGTTTGCAAAATGTCCCTGAAGGTGCTGCACTTTCTATTCCTATTCGAGCAGACGGAAAATCTCGCCTCAAGGCTTTCTATTGGGGATCGATGTCGGCAATTGTAAGCACATTGGTGCTATTATGGGGGCTGCTCTTGTTATGTGGATGATGGCGATTATTCCTTATGCCTTGTCCTTTGCAGCAGGTGCCATGATTTTTGTGGTAACAGAGGAATTGATTCCTGAATCACAGACCAATGGTAATACTGACGTGGCAACCTTGGGATAAATGATTAATGATGAGCTGTGCCTATGTGTATAGGACTCAGCTTTTTTCAAATAGATGGAGTAAGAGATGAAAATTGCAATTGTTGGTTCAGGTATTGTCGGTTCAACGGCTGCTTACTACCTATCAAAAGAAAAAGAAGTAGAGGTTACTATTTTTGACCATGGTCTTGGTCAAGCAACCAAGGCAGCAGCAGGGATTATCAGTCCCTGGTTTTCTAAACGCCGAAATAAGGCTTGGTATCGTATGGCTCGTTTGGGAGCTGATTTTTACCAAGAGTTAGCTTCAGATCTTGAAACTGATGGTTATGATACGAGTTTCTATGATCAGTCTGGTGTGGTCCTTCTCAAGAAAGACGATAGTAAATTGGATGGTTTGTATCAGCATTCTGAGACCAGACTCGAAGAATCACCTATTATTGGTGAGCTCTCTATTAAAAATGCGGGTACTCTTCCTGAATTCATTGGCTTTGAGCGTTATCTCTATGCCTCAGGAGGAGCCAGAGTCGAAGGTGCAGAATTGACAGCAACTTTGATTAAGGCCTCTGGTTTTGAAAAGGTAGAAGGTCAAGTGACACTCTCTCCACTTGACAACGGTACTTATGAGATTGATGGTCAAAGTTTTGACAAGGTCATTCTCGCTTGTGGTGCCTGGCTTGGTCAAACGCTTGGTCCCCTTGGTTTTGAAGTAGACGTTCGCCCTCAAAAGGGTCAATTACGAGATTATTTCTTTAAGGGGTTAGATACTGGTAAGTTGCCTGTTCTGATGCCAGAGGGAGAATTAGATATCATTCCTTTTACGGGTGGAAAGATTTCGGTAGGAGCCAGTCACGAAAACGACAAAGGCTTTGATTTGACGGTTGATAAATCTGTTCTAAAAGGTCTGGAGGAGGAGGCTAAGACCTATTTTCCTGACTTAAGTACTGCTAAGTCCTTCTCGGAACGTGTGGGAACTAGAGCATATACCAGTGACTTCTCGCCTTTCTTTGGAGGAGTTCCAGAGCTTAAAAACGTCTTCGTTGCTTCAGGTCTAGGCTCCTCTGGTCTTACAACAGGTCCACTGATTGGAAAAAATCTAGTTGATTTGGTTATGAACCGATCTGGTAGCTTAGACAGTACAGATTATCCAGTGACTCAGTACGTTAAGAAGAAAGTCCAATAGTTGTAAAGCCCTTCAACATATTAAGATTTAAGAATCAGTAAGTTAGTTCTCTTTATCGAGAGATGTTTGCTGATTCTTTTTTATTAGAATTATTTACATATATTTCTTATTTAATTAGAAGATGATAAATAGCAAGTATTCATAGCTTGTAGGTGAATACTGATAAAAAATGGGAGGGGACTATGTTCCAAAAAGTTAAAGTATATGTCACAGCTGTTGTTGCTTTGCTAGCCATAAGTTTAGGCTTGTCAGTAAAGTCGGTAGTAGCCGAAGATTTGGCTGTAACAAAGACTAGTATTGTCCTGGAAAGCTATGAGTTTGGGCCAGCTGTAACCAAAGTCATTTTTGAATTTAACCAGAAGGTCACGCCTGAGGTTGTCCACAGCTCAACTCAGGTTACAACAGCAGGAGTTAGCCGTCAGGTAACGAATTCTTATGTGTCCGATAATCAAGGGCATGTGGTCTATTATGATAATAGCAAGTATGTGACGCTTGAATTGAGCCTACCGTCTTACAATCGCTATAACATGGGTGGAAATGCTGAACCTATGTATTTTAATCTTTCCACTTGGACTAATCAATGGCTAGAAAGTTATATGGTATCAATGAAAGACTCGTCAGTAGTGGCAGAAGGTAGTAGTCAGTCGCAGATGGTTTCATCCGAGCAGGATGCCATCAACAATCGTTTAATGCCAACTACGGAGGTTTCGATGAGCGAGGACAGGTTAGTAATATGCAGTACGCAGCCTATAGTGTCCAGACTGGTACAGGTAATAGCACCAAACCTTTGATTGTTCGGCTACATGGTATTGGCGAGAGAGGGACTGATATGAATATTCCCCTTCTTTCAAATGACGTTTATGTACTTACACAACCTGATATTCAAGGTAATTTTCTAACAACTGGAGACCAAGCGCGTGGTGTCAATGTGTTAACAGTTCAAAGCCAGACACCATGGGGTTCTGACAATGTAGCTCAACTGAAGGACACTATTGATAGCTACCTCTCTAATCACCCTGAAGTAGATAAGGGACGTATCTATTTGGCTGGTGCACCCAACGGTTGTGGTATGGTATTAACCATGGGAGCAACCTACCCAGACTATTTTGCTGCTCTGATACCTATTTCAGCACCTTTAATCCTGGATCAGTCTGGTATTGATAAGCTTAAGAATCAGCCTATGTGGTTGATTCATACTAAATCAGATGCAACGGTGCAACCAGAGAATAGCGCTCTACCTTTATACAAGAGTTTGATTACTTCAGGAGCAAGTAACAAGTGGTTCTCATACTACGAAACAGCAACAGGAACTGTTCTTCCTGGAACTGAGTATGAAGGTCATTGGGCTTGGATTTGTTTCTTCCATGACCAGGTTATTGGCGTTCAGTATCCTGAAAGTATAAAAAAATTGGGAGGGATACAGTGGTATGGTAGCCACTGATCCAACCAATGGTGGTGGTTCTCGTGCCAGTGTCAATGGACAAACTTATAACAGTATTTTTGACTGGATGAGCGCACAAAGACACTAAGAGGCTGAAAATTACACTTTCTAAGAGTGATATTGCAAGAAAATGATTTTAATTGAAGTCTTTTTTCCATTAGATTAAGAAAATGGGGACCTTTGATTTTCCTAATGAAAGCTTAATAGCTCTGGCTTTGTCGTGACAAAGGGCCTGAAAAATGCTAAAATAAAGGTAATATATTAGAGAAAAAAGGAGCCTTCCTATGAAAGGTATTATTCTTGCTGGCGGTTCAGGGACACGTTTGTATCCACTAACACGTGCCGCATCCAAACAACTGATGCCGATTTACGATAAACCAATGATTTACTATCCATTGTCAACACTTATGTTGGCTGGAATCAAAGAAATCCTCATCATCTCAACACCACAGGACCTTCCACGTTTTGAAGATCTCCTTGGCGATGGTTCAGAGTTTGGTATTTCCCTTTCTTACGCTGTACAACCAAGTCCAGATGGCTTGGCTCAAGCCTTTATTATTGGGGAAGACTTCATCGGTGATGACAGCGTTGCCCTAGTCCTTGGTGACAACATTTTCCATGGCAATGGTCTTTCTGCAATGCTTCAACGTGCTGAAGCTAAGGAAAAAGGTGCTACAGTCTTTGGTTACCAAGTTAAAGACCCAGAACGTTTTGGTGTGGTTGAGTTTGATGATGATATGAATGCCATCTCAATCGAAGAAAAACCAGAACATCCAAAATCAAACTTCGCTGTAACAGGTCTTTATTTCTATGACAATGATGTCGTGGAAATTGCTAAAAACATCAAACCAAGCCCTCGTGGAGAGCTTGAAATCACTGATGTTAACAAGTCTTACTTAGATCGTGGAGATCTTTCTGTTGAGTTGATGGGACGTGGCTTTGCTTGGTTGGATACAGGTACTCACGAAAGCCTCTTGCAAGCGGCGCAGTACATTGAAACGGTTCAACGTTTGCAAAATGTTCAAGTGGCTAACCTTGAAGAAATTGCCTATCGTATGGGCTACATCACTAAAGAGCAGGTCCTTGAATTGGCACAACCACTTAAGAAGAATGAATACGGACAATATTTGCTCCGTTTGATTGGAGAAGCATAATGACAGAACAATTTTTTGGAAAAGAGCTTGCGGCACACAAGATTGATGCCATCCCAGGCATGATTGAATTTGACATCCCAGTGCATGGTGATAACCGAGGCTGGTTCAAGGAAAACTTCCAAAAGGAAAAAATGTTGCCACTTGGCTTTCCAGAATCATTCTTTGCAGAAGGAAAATTGCAAAATAACGTTTCCTTCTCCCGTAAAAATGTTTTGCGTGGCTTGCACGCTGAACCATGGGACAAATATATATCAGTAGCAGATGAAGGAAAGGTTCTTGGAACCTGGGTTGACCTTCGTGAAGGTGAAACGTTTGGAAATACTTATCAAACAGTCATTGATGCCTCAAAAGGAATCTTCGTTCCTCGTGGAGTTGCCAATGGTTTCCAAGTTTTGTCTGATAAGGTCGCATACAGCTATCTTGTGAACGACTACTGGGCCCTTCAACTCAAACCAAAATACGCCTTTGTCTATTACGCTGACCCAAGCCTTGATATCAAGTGGGAAAACTTAGAAGAAGCAGAAGTCTCAGAAGCAGATAAAAATCACCCATTGCTCAAAGACGTCAACCCCCTAAAAGCAGAAGATTTGTAAGAACGAACTTTGCGTAGCAGTATAGCGACTGCAAGGAGCCTTATAAGATTGTTCCTGTCCTAGTGAAAACAAGATTCCCTAAGGGAATCTTGTAGGGGAATCCGGAGACTTTGGCTTCGGATCTAGCCATGAAACCGAAGGGTTGCTGGTGTCCCTCACTAGCTAAAGGAACAATCAATAGTAAAAACTATTTGGAGAAAAAATGACTGAATACAAAAACATTATCGTAACCGGTGGTGCAGGTTTCATCGGTTCAAACTTCGTACACTATGTCTACAACAATCATCCAGAAGTTCATGTGACTGTCCTTGACAAACTCACATACGCTGGTAACCGTGCCAACATTGAAGAAATCCTTGGTGACCGTGTTGAATTGGTTGTTGGTGATATCGCTGACGCTGAATTGGTTGATAAATTGGTTGCAAAGGCTGATGCAATCGTTCACTATGCAGCTGAAAGCCACAATGATAATTCATTGAATGACCCATCACCATTTATCCACACAAACTTTATTGGTACTTACACACTTTTGGAAGCGGCTCGCAAGTACGATATTCGTTTCCACCATGTGTCCACAGACGAAGTGTATGGAGACCTTCCATTGCGTGAAGATCTTCCTGGACATGGTGAAGGTCCTGGTGAAAAATTCACTGCTGAAACCAAATACAACCCATCATCACCTTATTCATCAACTAAGGCTGCTTCAGACCTTATCGTTAAAGCATGGGTTCGTTCATTTGGTGTTAAGGCAACGATTTCAAACTGTTCAAACAACTATGGACCATATCAACACATTGAAAAATTCATCCCACGTCAAATTACCAATATCTTGTCAGGGATTAAACCAAAACTTTACGGTGAAGGTAAAAACGTCCGTGACTGGATTCACACTAATGACCACTCAACTGGTGTTTGGGCTATACTTACTAAGGGCCGTATCGGTGAAACTTACTTGATTGGTGCTGATGGTGAAAAGAACAACAAGGAAGTTCTTGAGCTCATCCTTGAAAAAATGGGTCAACCAAAAGACGCTTACGACCGTGTGACAGACCGTGCTGGTCACGATTTGCGCTATGCTATTGATTCAACAAAATTGCGTGAAGAACTCGGTTGGGAACCACAATTCACAAACTTCGAATCAGGTTTGGAAGAAACAATCAAGTGGTACACAGATCACCAAGACTGGTGGAAAGCTGAAAAAGAAGCTGTTGAAGCAAACTACGCTAAGACACAAGAAGTGCTTAAATAATTGGAAAGTCTATCACTTTAAAGTTAGTGATAGATTTTTGTCTTAAGAAATGTTAGGAGAAATGATGAATCGAAAAGAATAGATTGTTTATTTTGAAGTGATAAATAATAGAAAAACCAATATCCAGGAGTGTCAGCAGGCTCTTCAAAATGGTGAGATTGTTATGGAAGGTAGACAAGCTACTTTTTCCAGCAATGGTAAGTCTGTGATTGAAGAGGCCAAGCTATTACCAAATCAAATGACTGGTCATATGGTCAACCCAGCTTATTCACAGCAACTTGTCTTTGTTAAGCAGAAAAAGTTTGGTAAGAAGACTTTTATCGGTCTTGCTATTGCTTTACTTCTTGTGATAGCAACAAGTCTTGGAGTCTTTTTGTTTTCTTCCAAGGGAACAAACTTGGGTGGTTTGTGGGTAACTAATGATAATGTTGGTTTGGTTTGGTTTATGATTTAAGTGGAAAGGGGTTAAAACTTGTTGCAGGCCATAGGGAAGAAGAAATCAAAGAAATCTCTACTGGTCAGAAAGTTAGACAGAAATTTGAAACAAGCTTAGAGGACGTCAGTGATTCAAAACTAAAAACGATTGCTGATTTTGACAAGAAATACCAATTACAGACCAAAGAGATCATACTGGTAAAGACGGAAGGGGAAGGGTTTGGATACTATAATCTGATTCAGAAGGATGGGACAAACTTAGTTTTAGATTTATTCTTATCAGACCTCTACTACGGATCAAGAAGTACCAAAGATTAAAAAAAGACATGTCTTTTTCAGAAGGCAGAGGTTCCAAAAGTTTTTGTTGGGCAATGGAAAAAATTTGATTCCGATGATGATTCAGAAGGAGAAGGGACTATCTCTGAAAATTGTGTTGTTACTACAGATTCTGATGGTAAAGATATCTTAATTACTAAGCCTTTAAAAGAATATCTTGTGGATAAATCAGGTAGGGTAGATAATGATAAGGTGCAAAAAGAGTTCACTAAAATTCAAAGGTCTCTTAAGTTACATGGTTATCAGGCTAAGAGTGTTAATGACATCTACCACAATGCGAGAAAGTTATATCTTTATGTAGTTGTAGATGGTGGTAAGCGCATTATTCTCTTAGAGGATAGCTTCAACAGTCTCTCTTATACAGGTTATCTTGAAAGACAAGAAAAGCACTAACCAGGATACCTTTAGCAGATAGGAAGTGCTTAATAATAGCTCAAAAACTATCATTCCTATGGGAGTGATAGTTTTTTTGATTACAAGGATATATTAACTTATGACAGTAATACAAATAATTGCATAAAAGTTATAAAATTACAAATAAAACTTGATTCTTGTAATAAAATATATATAATAGAAATATACAGAAGAGGTTTATGAAAATGAAAAGAAAAGTTATCCGTGTTTGTTCACTTGTTTTGTTATCTGTAGCTGTTTCTGGGGCTCTTGTCGGATGTGGTTCTAAGTCAGAAAAAGACACTGCATCATCTACAACTTCAACGTCTAAAGTAGTAAAATCATCAGAAAAGCCAAAAACAGCTGAAAGGAAATCTGATAAAAAAGCTAAGACGGAAGCTTCAAAGGATTCCCAAGACCTAGCAAGTGATTCTGAATCTAGCTCAGTAAAAGATCAAGCTTCAGCAGGAACCGATGCTCAAGCAGGAACAAGTAGCAGTGTTGCTTCTGATTCAAGTAAGGCTAGTCAAACAACAAAGGATAGTCAAAGTGACGCTCCCGTTCCAGCAGCTTTGGTTGGAACTTGGACAGGTACCAGTCCTCAGGCGACAGATATTAGTTTCACAGTAGATGATAATGGTAACGTTACTTCAAAGGCAAATTTCAATGTTGATTACGAACCTTATCGTCAAAGTTCAACGACTGCTAAAGCCGTCCAAATTTCTGGTAACCTCTACGTTTGGGAGGGTGGTGATTTTTCAACCTTACTTCCTGGCATTACAGGACTTGGTGGGGCAGGTTTCCAAGCTAAGCCAGGCTTTATTCTTGAAAATGGCACCTACACTCCAGTTCAATTCATCTCAGACTTGGGACCAACCTTTGATTATAGCAACTATAATGCTTTCCCATTTTCATTAACAAAATAAAGTAAAGAGGCTATCTGAGAATGAAGATGGCTTTTTTGTGCATCAAACTCTTCTTTTTCAAGATCTCATTTCTGCTAAAAAAATGGTAGAATAGTTACATGCAAACAAAACCAACGTCAGCTTATGTGCATATTCCATTTTGCACACAAATTTGTTATTATTGTGACTTTTCCAAGGTCTTTATTAAAAATCAGCCCGTTGATGACTACCTACGGGCTTTGATTCGTGAGTGGGAGCTTTTAGATATCAAGGAGCTTCGCACCCTTTACATTGGTGGTGGTACGCCAACGGCTCTTTCTGCGGAGCAGTTGGACTACCTTTTAAGCAATCTTCAGAAGAACATGGATTTGTCTAAGCTGGAGGAATTTACCATTGAGGCCAATCCTGGTGATTTGACACTTGATAAGATTAAAGTGCTCAAAAAATCTGCTGTTAATCGGGTGTCACTAGGGGTTCAGACCTTTGATGACAAGCACTTGCGTCAAATTGGTCGTGGTCACAATCAAGCACAGATTTATGAAAGTATTGATAGTTTGAAGGCTGCTGGTTTTTATAATATTTCCATTGACCTCATTTATGCCCTACCTAGTCAAACTATGGATCAGGTTAAGGAAAATGTGAGAAAGGCTATAGAACTAGATATTCCTCACTTAAGCCTCTACAGTTTGATATTGGAACATCACACGGTCTTTATGAATAAGATGCGTCGGGGTAAGCTCAATCTACCGACTGAGGACTTGGAAGCAGAGATGTTTGACTACATTATCCAGGAGTTGGAAAAAAATGGTTTTGAGCACTATGAGATTTCCAATTTTACCAAACCTGGGATGGAGAGTCGCCACAATCTCATGTATTGGAATAATGATGAGTATTATGGTGTGGGTGCTGGGGCATCTGGTTATGTCAATGGTGTTCGTTACCGTAATCGTGGTCCTATCCAGCATTACCTAAAGGCTATAGCAGAGGATGGGCATGCTAGACTTCACGAGGAGCATCTGACTAAGGAGGAAATGATGGAGGAGGAATTCTTCCTTGGCTTACGGAAAAAATCAGGCGTGTCTATCAAACGGTTTGAAGAGAAATTTGGCTTATCATTTGCGGATACTTATGGGGACATTGTGGAAAAACTACAAGCAGATGGGCTTTTGGTTAAGGATCCAGATGTGGTTCGTATGACCAAACGGGGCCTCTTTCTGGGAGATAATGTCGCTGAGCAATTTATATTGGAGGATTAGATGGGATTAAAATTTAGTATTCCTTATCAGATTCCGTTTTATGAGACGGATATTACACATCAGGTGAAATTACCACATTTGTTGGCATTTTCCTTGCAAGTATCAGCCATGCAGTCTGAGTCTCTTGGGAATGCGGACGACGCAGTTTTTGATCAATATGGTCTGGTTTGGATTGTGACGGATTATGCTATCGAAATTGACCGCCTGCCTCGCTACAATGAAAAAGTAACCATTACAACGGAAGCTATTTCCTATAATAAGATTTTCTGTTACCGTAATTTTTACATCACAGATGAAGCAGGACAACAAATCATGCTCTTTAAGACCACTTTTGCCCTCATGGATTATGAGACACGTAAGGTAGCTGAGGTTCCAGACGAGTTGGTGGCGCCTTATGAAGCTGAAAAAACTAAAAAGTTGCTTCGTGGTCCTCGCTACAAGGCTTTGGAAAATCCCGTTGAGACCTTATACCGTGTGCGCTATTTTGACTTAGACATGAATGGCCACGTTAACAATAGCAAGTATTTGGAGTGGATGTTGGATGTTTTTGATTTGGACTTTTTGACCAAGTACACGCCAGCCCACATTGATCTTAAGTATGTGAAAGAGATTCATCATGGGTCGGAAATATATTCTGATTATGAGTTTGACCAAGAGAGTCTGAGTAGTCAACATCAGATTTGTGTTGATGGCAATGTTCATGCCCAGGCCATTATTCAATGGAAAGAAATAGGAGACGAGTAAGATGACATATAAGGGTTATTTGATTGATTTAGATGGAACCATTTACAAGGGTAAGGACCGTATTCCTGAAGGGGAGGCTTTTGTTAAGGAATTGCAGAAGCGCCAGATTCCCTATCTTTTTGTGACCAACAATAGCATGCGTACACCAGAAATGGTCCAAGAACTTTTGCATAATCAGTGCGAATTAGAAACGCCTCTTGATACTATTTACACAGCTACTTTGGCGACAGTTGACTACATGAACGATATGAATCGTGGCAAGACGGTTTATGTTATCGGTGAGACTGGACTTAAATCTGCTATTGCGGATGCGGGGTATACGGTAGATGAGGAAAATCCTGCATATGTTGTTGTGGGATTGGATCGTGAAGTCACTTATGAAATGTTGGTAAAGGCAACTCTTGCTATCCACAAAGGGGCTATATTTATTGGAACTAACCCAGATTTGAATATCCCAACAGAACGTGGTCTCCTTCCAGGTGCTGGTTCCCTCTTGGCCCTTATTGAGGCGGCTACCCGTGTGAAACCAATCATTATTGGTAAGCCTAAAGCTATTATCATGAACAAAGCTCTTGAAATCCTTGGGACAGAACGTAGTCAAACGATTGTGGTTGGTGATAATTACTTGACCGATATTACAGCTGGCATTAAAAATGACTTTCCAACACTTCTAGTGACAACTGGATTTACCAAGGCCGAAGAGGTTGTGGATTTACCAGTAAAACCAGACCATGTACTTTCTAGTCTAGCGGAGTGGGATTTTGATGCGAACTAAGATTGAAGCAGTGTTGACTCCCATTTGGCTCTTGGCCTTTTCTATTCTATTGACGATTTATCTGGCTTGGGGCTTTTATTATTTTGATATTGACTGGATGCATCTTTTGGACTATGTCATTATCGGAAAGACAGAGCTCTGGCACAATTTCAATGTTCTTATGCAGTATCTGACCTTTCCTTGGGTGGGGCATCTGGTCATGCCTGATTTTCCGTCGTCAGAGAGTGGGCTTAAGCATTTTCATGATGTCAAGTGGCTCTTTCACTTGGTTCAGGGGCTTGTTATCCTACTGGCTTATCCAGCTGTGACCTTTCTTTGGCGAAATGTGAAGGAGGGAACCTTTGGTCTTTATCGTAGACTTTATCTGAGTCTAGCTGTTTTGCCAATTCTTATAGGGACTATAGGACTATTTATTGGTTTTGATGAGTTTTTCACGCTCTTTCATGAAGCACTTTTTCCTGGAGATAGCAGTTGGCTCTTTAATCCATTGTTGGACCCAATTATCGATGTTTTGCCTGAAGACTATTTCCTTGAATGTTTTGTGTTTTTCTTTATTATTTATGAGGGCATCATGGTGACCTTGACTTGTCTAGCCCACAAGCAGCTTAAACGGTATTAAAGAATAAGGAGTAATGATGACGATTCGTGATAACCATCTGCATACCCATCATTCCTATGATTCGGATGCGGACTTTACTGATTATTTAACACATTTTGATGGCGAGATTGTAACGACGGAGCATTATGATCTCTCTAATCCTTATACCAAACAGGATGATGTACCTGAGTACGAGGCCTATAGTCATGAGATTGAGAGTCTTAATCGCAAGTATGACAATCGTATTAAATGTGGTATCGAAATCGGTTATTATCAGCCTAGGGAAAAGGATATTTTGGCCTTTTTGGATGGGAAGAACTATGATCTCAAACTGCTTTCGGTTCACCATAATGGGGTCAATGATTATCTTGATGATGAGGTAGCTGATATGGATAAGGCCAGTATCATTCAAGAATATCTGGACAAGTTGGAGTACGCTATTGGTCGTGTGGACGCAGATGTCCTGGCTCACTTTGACTATGGTTTTTGCCTGTTTGAGGTGACTGTTGATGAATTAAAAGCCTATGAGGAGCAGCTTAAACGTATTTTCCAGAAAATGATGGCTAATAATTTGGCTTTTGAGCTGAATGCAAAGAGCATGTACCTTTATCACCATGAAGACCTCTATCGTTATGCCTTAGGTCTGGTCAAGGATATGGGATGTCGTAAGTATTCTATTGGCTCTGATGGGCATAAGTTAGAGCATTTCCGTCTGAACTTTGATAAGATTCAGGGGCTTTTGAAAGAATTTAATATTACAGAGGATATGATTATCTAGCGAAGACAGCTTCAGTTGAGGCTGTCTTTTCTTAAGGAAAACTTAAAGAAAAGGCGTGGTTATGGGATTTATAGAAGATTTTAAGCTTTGCTTGTTATGCTAATTTCAAGAAATAGGAACTTCTGGTTTCTGACTTATCTTTCACATTTGGAGGTCTTCTATGAAATTCTTAAAAAGGCATGCCTATGCCTTACTCTTCACCCTTTTTCTGATGGGGGGCAAATGTCTATTTCCTGTTAAAGGTCTTTGTCATTCCCTCAGCAGTCTCAACGGTTTCATCTAATACGACTAGCTCAAGCACAGCTTCATCAACGGCATCTACTAGTACTGGTAAGGTAACTAAGACAGATACGACCTATAAAGATGACAATATGGAAATTGAAATCACGACGGGTAAAACGAGTGATACCACTTACTATGTTGCTGATATCAAACTTTCAAGTGCGGACTACCTTAAAACGGCATTGGCACAAAACACCTATGGTACCAATATCACTGACACCACTTCAAGTATTGTCTAGCAAAATAATGCTATTTTTGCCATCAATGGCGACTATTATAGGGCTAACCAGTCAGGCTATGTGATTAAAAATGCTCTATAATCTCTACAGTGGTTTTACCCACTACAGAAATTAATTCCACCATATAAATCCGTTTTAGACTAATTTCCACTTTGACCAGCCAAGTGGAAGTTATTTTGAGAAGTTACTCGGTATACGAAAAATACGAATAGATAGAGTCTTTGGGTTGACTGACTATAAAAAGTATGGTAAATTCAAGAAATCGGATATTGTTTTAAGGCTTGTTTAAGACATGGTTCTTAAGCAGGAGAGGAAGGGTTTTTAGGTCCTTCGACTTTATTCCAAATTAACATATATATAGAGAGAAATCATGTATTCAAGAATGGAAAAATACCACGGGAGAAGAGCCCAGCGCTTCTCTATTCGAAAGTATAGCTTTGGTGCTGCTAGTGTTCTCTTAGGAACGGCTCTTCTATTAGGAGCAAACGCTGTTAAAGCTGATGAAATTAACAGTGGTTCTGCAACGACTACAGAAATTACAAATTCTGATAAACAGAAACCTGATTCAGCTATAACAACACCAGTTGTTGAGGAACTTCCAGAAACTAAGCTTGATACTGTAAAAGCTGAAGTAAAAGAAGACGCTAAAGCTGGAGCAACACCTAAAATAGCAGAATCAGAACCTCAAGAAGTAGCTCAAGCTCAAGGAACGCCAAAAGCAGAAGTGACACCTAAAGTAGAGGAAGCTAAGACTGAAGAAGTAATACCTAAACTTGACAAGTCTCAGTTAGATTCATATGTTAGTGATATTTCTGGAAAAATCGCAGCTGGGAAATACTCTAACAAAACAGATGAGTCTGTAGCAGTATTAGAAGCAGAATTGGAAAATGCAAAAGCGGCTTTAGTATCAGCGAAAACACAAGATGAGTTAAAAGTAGCCTACAATAAACTTGTAACAACTGTAAACTCAAAATTACGAAGCAAACCAGTTGAGAAAAAAGCAACTCCAGCAGTTGACACCACAGATGGTAAAGAAACTGTAGCTAAAAAAGCTGAGAACACAGAGAAAAAATCTGAGTCAAACTCAATTGAAAACACTGAGTTACCTGCGAATGGTAATGATAAACCAGGTGCTAATGGACGTACAGAACCTCAAGAAGTAGCTCAAGCTCAAGGAACGCCAAAAGCAGAACCAAAAGAAACAACTGGAAAACAAGGACAACCACAAGCTCAAGAAACTG
>ERZ773076.213-NODE-213-length-32648-cov-69.446783_pt1 | contig 32648 bp, 39 predicted proteins | sample MGYA00580613_ERZ773076 | MGnify/ENA primary metagenome ERZ773076 (study PRJEB29015, sample SAMEA2738005) | human oral metagenome | biome: human oral; feature: human-associated habitat; material: dental | place: China | collected 2057 ...
CATGTCAGCGATCACCATCTGGGATATGTTCTGACGCAAGAGCATCAAAGAGATCACCACCTGCCGGTAGAGTTTAATCTTGTGGCGGCTAAAGTCGAGTCCCCGACCCTGGGCGACGTCATGGACACGGGTCACGATCTCATAGATCACATGAGCGGGAAGACCTGTAGTAGACTGATAACGCATCGGCTGCTTCTTCGAGAGATACGGATAGTTTGCAACACCTATTCTCCCATGGAGCAGTCGATGCCCTACAAAAAGGGTCACTTCAGAAACCCAAATAACCCACATGAATAACGCCCAGAGAATGCACGTGTCAGATTCGAAGCAATTGAGCCGCGTCTCTCCAAAATCGTACAGCTGATGCCTTGCATCATTAGGTCCAGACCGACCATAAGTCCACTAGGGCCAGCACCGACAATCACGACTTCGCTTGTATTCATGATATTACCTCTTGTTAAAAATGGTGTTCGTAATCAGAAAGATAGGATATCGAATTAACGACTTCTATATACAAAATCATACATACGATCCGATCAAAAGCTTTGTCAAGCCACTAGACACACGAAGGGTACCGAGCCGCAAGAAACGTCTCCGAAGAGAAGCGAGGAGCAAAACCTGAAGACAACTGTCACCACACCAACTTTGTCTGCAACCTAGCTGGCTTTTGCTAGCTTCTGGCAACACGGCCAAACAAAATCTTCTACGGCATCTACCGCACCTCGCACTGCAATTTCCAATGGAGTCATTTTGAAAATAAATTTAATTCACACCACCTTTCAAATACTGATTTTCCGAATATACTGGATTTTCTTTACCCAACTAGAGAAAGAGTTGTCTCTCTTATTGGGCATCAGAGAGATCACTTCGGATCGCCCTGATTTGACCCTTGAGTGGCTAGACGCGATAGCTGACAGACCAGCACCGGGACCAAGATCAACAAGGACCCAGTCGTCTTCAAGCAGGGTCTCCAGAGCTGACCAAAACTTCACTGGATGCCATAGCTGTTCACCCCAAAAACTGGGCTGTTTACTTTGAATTTTTGAGAGCCATTGTCCCGTAAAAGCCGAAATCATCGGGACTCGCAAACTAGATAAATGGAGCCCACGTAACGACTCTTCGATCTGTAATGACTTTTTCTCCATTAAAGGCGAGTGAAATGGCATGTCAGAAAAAGCCGGAATGCTCAGAATCGATCGCAACTCTGCAGCATCTGCGAACTCCCTCAGCACATCGACCTCAGCGGATACCAAACACTGCTTTGGAGAGTTCTCTGCAGCTATCCATGCCTGCAAATCGTGGTTTTGAATTATCGATGTAATTGTCTCGAAATCGCTCCGAACGGCCTGCATTGACCCACTCGGACCATCTTTCAGGATCTCGGATCGACGTTCAAGTGCAACCCGCGTGGCCTCATCATCGATCAAGCCTGCAAAGACCGCAAGGGCAAACTCTCCTGCGCTGTGTCCAAGTAGAGCACTTGGATGGATCCCATGGGATGAGAGCGTTCGAGCGGAAGCGATGCCGAGAGCCACGAGCAATGGCTGTGTATAGGCGGATCTAGCTAATACTTCCTGTGAGCCCTTCAACCAGGCATTAAGGATTCGGGACAGACGAGGTCCGGTAAGCAGAGCTTTCATGGTATTATGAAATACGATGTCATTCTCGAATTGTGGAACACCCATACCCGCAAACTGCGAACCCTGACCGCTGGCCAGGAATGCCACGGGACGTCTGATCATGCTGCTCCGCCCTTCTCTTTCTAGTCGCTACCGGATTGATTATACTCCCTTAATTCATTCGACTCCAGTAGCCAGCGCGTTTGAGAATGCTTGCCATACTTCGATCCGGGAAGATGAGTTCTGGTGAAAAACCAGGCTGTTCCGCATCAAGGAGCTCCAGAGTCCGAACCCAGTCCACACGATTGACGAGAACTTCAGCGAGTGCTGAGCTGACATCTTTGGCATTTGAGATCCGCTGCGATTTGGTCGACAGGTAAAGTGGAATCTGTGGGGATACGATCGATACGTTCTTGAGGACGGCACGCATCGGGTCACGATCGGCGTAGATTGAAGAGTGTGCTGCCCCGGCGATGCTGAGACGAACGATCCGCTTCCCCTCCCGGGTCTGAGCGCGTCGTTCCAGTTCTTCCACGCAATGGAGATCGCCACTGACGACAATCTGATCGATCAGGTTAACATTAGCGATCTCCAGTGCACCTGGGACGGTATCCAGGGTATCTGTGCACAACTTTGATGTCTCTGCCATGTTGAATCCGAGTAGGGCGCTCATAGCCCCCGGCCTGATCCGGTGCACCGCGTCCATGGCCGCACCGCAGCGCAAAACCAATCGGAGGCTGTCAGGCCAACTCACCGATTTGACGATCGCCACTGCCAGGAACTCGCCGAGGCTATGGCCAGCGACGCCGTCGACGATGCTCTCGTCATCGCGGGACGACGTCCAAGCGGCATAGCCGAGAAGGAATTGGAGAGGCTGCGCGAAGCGATTCGCCAGAGGTTCTGTCTTTCCGCATTCGGCAAGAGCATGTTCTAGGTCAAAACCGGCATCATATGCGAGAGCCATGATGGACTTCCGCTGATTATGGCTCCTGAGGTAGTGCTCAAGTCGCTTGACCACATCATTCATCGATGATGCGTGGCCTGGGGCGATGGCGATACGTATCGTCATGTTCACCTCTCTTCTTTGAGACTGTGTCTAGGCATTGGTCAGCACGTATCCGTCGGGTCGCACGAGAAGGAAATCCCGACCCGAAGTCGGACCACGATGTTCGGGACGCCTCTCGATGTTGCGTAGCTTCTGCAGTGATGGAGAAGCCTGGAAAGATCCATCAGTTGAGCCGATACGGCTGTATTGGAGCGAGCGGTGCGCGTCCTTGAGGCCGAGCAGCTGCGACTGAGCAAGAGGGACTCTGGTCGGTGACAGCAACTTCTCGGTACTCGTCCCGCACGACGAATAGTCGATGTCTGTGCCTGAGAGGAACGCTGCTGGGTCTTGCACTCTCGTGGTCGACGATGTGTCGGCCGAGCTGCCATTGATTGGATGGGTCTCGTAGAGCTCCTCCACTTGTGTGGTGACCAGCTCGTGGAGTCGCTGCGCTGCGAATTTGCGTTCGGCAGCATAGTCGTCGAGCAGTCGAGACGTGCCTGTGTCGAGGGTGTGTTTGATCCTCCAGGCGAGGCTGAAGGCGTCTTCTATCCCGTAGTTGAGAGAGCACCCACCCACAGGAAGCTGGCTGTGAGCTGCGTCGCCGGCGAGGAGCACTTTGCCATCATGGAACGAATCGGACACAACTCTGCGGTCTGTTTGTAAACCCCACGAGATGATCTTCCCTTGGATCGTTGCCCCCATCGTCTGGGCCCAGACCATCTCCACGTCATGCGCAGTAGTTATGGCGGGTACCGCAGCGGGAACATGCATCATGATCCGGTACAGCCGATCTTCGATCTGCCCTGAACTGACCACTGTCCCGTCGGCGAAGGTCTTGAGCCTGTAGCTTGGTATGTCTGCAGCACGCGCATTCGCGGTGACGAATCGTCGCTTACCGGCGACCGCTATCTGGCCCATTCCCGTTGACAAGCGCACCGTGCTGTCTTCACCATCGCACCCAACCAGGATGTAGGAGCTGCTTGACTTGATGAGGCTGCTGCTGAGGGCAGCATCGATCATGCCATCAGGGCGCACGCGCGACGACAGGTAGCGTGCGCCACGCACGAGGCGTGCACCTGCGTCGAGGGCCCATTCGATCAGCGCTCGATTGAGGGTCTGTTGAAGGATCGGCCACATTCCAGGCCAGGGAGTGTCAACGCGACCGAGGTCCACCTTCTGACGCCCGTAATGGCTGAAGGCGGATGGCGCAGCCGTAAGGAGACCATCCTTGAGATCGAGAACATCAAGGATCTGCGCCGTGCGGGCATTCACGGCCATGGCACGCGGACCTTCAAGGACGTCGGCACTCGCGTCGAAGATGCACACGTCAATGCCGTTGAGGGCGAGCATCCCAGCAAGCAAAGAACCGACCGGTCCCGCTCCGATCACGCTCACCTCCGTGTCTACATGCTCGTGGGGCTGTGTCACTCAGCGACCTTCGCGGTTGGTGGAGCCGATCAGTTTGATCGTCTGCGTGCTGTTGTGTATGAGGTTCGTGCCGGCGATTTCGATGGCCTCCGCGAGTGAGGCTTCCAGGCCGAGGACATTCGTCACAGTCGTCCGGGTTACCGCGTACTCATGCACGCTCTTCACGAACGTCTGGCCGTTTTCCACGAAAACGTGCCATTTTCCACGATGGCTGACTAGCGCTCCTGGGGTTTCTATCTGCTTGTACACGATCGACGAGTCAGACAAGACCACACGGTATGAGGCGGTCTCGTGTGTGGATCCATCCTTCGACTGCGTGACGAGCCGGAGCAACTCACCACCGGTCTCGAACCGCGTCAGTGTCGCATCGACGACATGCGGAATCCGCTCAGCCCATCGATCGGCTTGAAGAAGGAACTCGAACGCGTCATCTGCCGACGCTGACACTGGCAACGCTTCCTCGACACGTCCATGTAAATACTCAGTCTCTGGAACCGCGAAGAACTTGCGGAGAGCCTCCAACTCTTTTTGACTGTTCGTATCTACGGCTGCATCGATGAAATTGGCGTCGTTCTCTGTATGCGCAGTAAAGGCATGTCCGAGTTTCACCACCGAGGCGTTTTCTCCTTCAGCGAGGACTTCCCAAGTCCCCGACATCTCGATCACCGGTGCAGCGGGTTGCGTTTGAGTAAACGTGATTTGCAATTTCTCCGGTTCGAAGGTGCGGCGGGATCGCCAGGTGCGTACAGCGTCGTTTGCCGTTGCCCAGATCTGAATGAGTTCCTGGCGCTCGGACGATTCCACCTGCTTGGCGTATATGGTGGGCGGGAAGATGTCAGCCCAACGCGTTACGTCTGAGAGGAAGTCGTAGACACGCTCAGCACGAGCCTCGACACGAATCTCATGGGTGATTTCTCGTTCGATCATTCGAGAATGTCCGTTCAGTAGTTGCCCAGGCCGCCGCAGACGTTCAGAGCCTGGCCAGTGATCGACGCCGCATCTTGGGTCAGTAGGTAGGCGACTAAACCAGCGACCTCTTCGGGCGTGCTGTAACGTCCCAGCGGGATCTTGGCTGAGAACGCGTCGAGGATTTCCGCCTCGGTCTTCTTGTAGTGCTTGGCATACCCCTCTCGAACGCGTTGAGCCATGGGGGTTTCCACATATCCGGGGCATACCGCATTGACGGTGACGCCACGCGGAGCGAGTTCTTTGGCGAGTGACTTGGTGAAACCGATCACTGCGTGCTTTGATGCCGAGTATGGCGTCGCATATGCGATCCCCTGTTTGCCGGCCGTGGAAGCGATGTTGACGATGCGTCCGAAGTCCGGAATGAGATCCGCGCGGGAGAGTGCCCGTGTAACAAAAAAGACAGAGTTGAGGTTTGTCGACAGGATACGGTCCCAGTCTTGATCACTAATGTTACCCAGCTCACCGCCACCGTTAGTTCCGGCGTTGTTGATGACGGCGTTGATGATGGTTTCCTGTTTAGAGATCGACGTGACCCAGGAGTTCACTTCTGAAGAGCTAGACACGTCGACGGAGGTTCCTTCGATGGAGACGCCTTCCTTTCGGAATCGTTCCTCGACGTCACGAGTGGCATCTGCCGATCGTGCGCAGAAATAGATTCGGTATCCCAAGGTGGCCAGTCGCTCGACGATGGCCAGTCCGATCCCGCTCGTCCCACCGGTGACGATAGCAGTTTGTACGAGCTCTTCCTTCGCTCTCGTGTCGGGAACGCTCATTGCTGCTGTGCTCCTTCGGCGGCCTTCTCCGGGAGGTGAGAGTTGATCAGGTTGATCAGCTCGTGGGCCGTCTGGACGTTGGCGATCTGCGTGTCGGGTACATCCGCACCACTGTCGCGACGCAGACGCAGACCCGTCTCGAGAACGGCCAGCGAGTCGTACCCAAGTTCGTCGAAAGACCTTGTCTCGAGGGCAGCGAGGAGGGCGTCCGCGTCATCTGTACCCGAGCCTTCGACTAGCGCGGTCCAGACGTCTTTGATATCAATGTTTGCACTCATTGCTTGCTTCTCTCTGTTTATAGTGAGTTTTGTCAGGCTATGCCGCGCTGATGACCAGCGCGGAGTTGAAGACCGGTACTCCGCGCGCGAGAACAAGCGCGTGGCGAGCGGATGGTAGCTTCCGGCGAGCCGTAACGAGATCGAGTCCTGTTCCGTTCTTGATGGAGACCCCGGGCGTCGGAGGGATCGTCTTGGATCGCAATGTGAGCGCCGCGAGTACGGAATCGAGAGCACCCGCCCCCGAGCCCGCGCGACCGAAACCAGTTTTCGGCACAGTTACGGGAACGCCCCGCTCTCCAAAGACCTCAGTAATCGCTGCTGCCTCCTGATCGTCTTCGGACTTGACCCCGGCTCCATCGGCAAAGACGACGTCAATGTCTTGTGGCCTCAGCTCCGCACTTGCAAGCGCCAGTCGAATCGCTCTAACAAGCGCACGCGAATCCGGCTCGTCAACCATCATCGACTTGCCGTGTCCGCTGATACGAAGCGCTTTACCGACCGTCACATCAGGCCGGTTCGGGCTCAGGAGGAGATAGGCACCACCTTCAGCTGGAACAAATCCTTCTGCTCGTTCATCAAAGGGAAGATAGGACTCTGAGGGCCTGCGCCGCTCACTCACCCGACCTGTACTTTCCATGGATACCCACGCCAACGGTGAGAAGAAACTCTCGATAGCTCCTGTGAGGACGATCTCCTGGCCTTGAAGCAGCAGACGTGCGCCTTCCCAGATCGCATCAAGTCCGCCGGCCGCATCAGCGACGAGCGTCGAGCATCTCCCCTTGAAACCGTATCGAATGGAAAGCTGCCCCGTATTTACCGCGTAAAACCAGGCATAGGACTGGGCGGTGCTCACGTACGAAGGGCCCCTTTGGTAGAGATGACGCAGCTCTTTCTCACCAAACGCATACCCGCCAGCTGAGTTTGCTGTCACGATGGAACGACGATACGGGTCCGTCTGGTGATAGTCATCGGCGGCGCTCTCGAGGGCACGCTGGGCAGCGACGAGCGCCAGCTGGGTGGAGCGGTCGGTGCGGGGCCGGAGCATTCCTGGCACGTCCTCAAGAGAAAAGTCGGTCACCTCACCCCCAAGCGAGGCACGGTAAGACGACACATCGAATGCGCTGACCTCGTTGATCGTGACGTCACCGCGCAGCGCGCTCCGCCACAGTTTCGATACGGTGCTGCCATGAGGACTTGCCACGCCTACTCCGGAGATCCAAGCGCGTGATTCACTCGGCATATTCAGCCCTTTCGATCACAAGTGCACTCTGAAATCCGCCAAATCCGCTCGCGATGGATACCACACGGTCGACCTTCTCCGAACGGCCCTCGTTCGGTACGTAGTCGAGGTCGAGAATAGGGTCGATCTCATTGAGGTTCGCGGTCGGCGGGATGAAACTGTCCCGTATAGCAAGGAGACACACCGCCACTTCGATCGCACCGATCGAGCCCATGGAATGCCCCGTCATCGACTTCAATGAGCTGACTGGTATGTCGTAGGCCCGCGCCCCCAACGCCTTCTTAATAGCCTCGGTCTCGTGGATGTCGTTCTGGGTGGTACTCGAGCCATGCGCATTGACATAGTCAATCTGATTCGGTTCGATGCCGGCGTAGGCGAGTGAGGCGGAGATAGCCTCTGCGAGTTCGGTGCCGTCGTTCTTCAGGCCCGTCATGTGAAAGGCATTCGCTCGGGCACCGTAGCCGGAGATCATGCCGTATATACTCGCCTTCCTGCGCTCTGCGTGCTCACGGCTTTCGACAATCATCACGGCAGCGCCTTCTGCCAGCACGAAACCTGCACGCGTAGCATCGTAGGGCCGAGATGCCGACTTAGGGGTATCGTTGAGATTGGAAGTGGCCATGATGGAGTCGAAGCACGCAAAGGTAATCGGTGCGATCGGGGCTTCTGTGGCTCCTGCGATCGCTACGTCGACATCGCCTCGACGTACCGCCTCCATCGCTTGAGCGAGCGCGTCGATACCTGAGGTACAGCCGTTCGAGATCAGTTCCCCCGGCCCGCGAGCTCCAAATCGACGGGCGATCTCCGCCACAAACGAGCTGGGGACGAAGTACTGATAGAGATCACGGTCCAAGATCTCGTCAACCTCAATCATTTCACCGTCTCGCGACGTGAGCCGATATATCTCCTCCATCGACATCGTTGCTCCCACCGCTGACCCGATGTACACGCCGATGCGCTCAGGATGCACATCGTTTAAAGCTCCGCTTGAGTCCGCAACCGCTTCGACGGTTGCGGTGACGAGGAGTTGCGCAGCACGGTCAAGAAACTCGGCCTCTTCCACAGAGAGCCCGCCGACAATTGGGTCGAAGTCCACCTCACCGGCAATCTTTGACCGGAACGGAGAAGGATCGCAGAGCGTGGTAGTCCTTGTTGCGGACTGACCTTGGCGCGTGTTTTCCCAGAAGGTCTCCCGGGTAGCCCCTCCAGGCGCGACGATGCCTACACCTGTGACGATCGCATCGAGCCTGTCACCCAAGAGGACGCTCCCAGTGGTAGAAACGGTTCGCGATCGCGTCCTTCGGGCTCTTCCAGTTCGGATTATAGGGCTTAAAATACTGGCGAAGATCCTTGCTGATCTGCACAAAGACCGGGTCGGTTTTTGCGGATTCGATGCGATCGGCGCCGTCTTCGGTCTCGAAGTCCTGCAGGTGAAAGTAGAGGTCGTGGAAAGTAAAGAGTTGCCGACGAACGGTACCCATGCGTTCTGGCATATGTGATCGGTCGAACTCTGTGAACAGGTTTCTGATTTCGTCGAATCGATCCGTGTTCAGTTTTGCGATGATGAGAGATGTGTGAAGCGACATGGAGCAATTCCTTTCTTAGCCCTGCTCGATTCCGATGGCCCAATAACGAAGGACCGCATCGATCGAGGCTTTGCTGCGATCGGTCCATGCGACGACACCGTCGGGACGCAGCAGGACCGCTCGGTGATCCTGCTGCCCCTGTCCCGTCTCGAGCAGGATGGCGCTCGTCTCCAAACAACGGACATCAGCGCCCGTCAGCAGAGCACTCTGCTCCGGGTCGGGTCCATCGTTAGAGACGAACAACCATTCCCCACTCCTCTGCAGACCGGAGGTTTTCTCATCTCTCGTCAGTTCAGGGAAACTCCCCGACAGCGCCCGCCACCCAATCGCGTCGTCATCATCCGCGTAGTCGAAGACATACTTGACGTCGATGCTGCTTACGGCCCGCGCAAGTTTCGCGGCACTACGGGGCTCGTCGAGCAATGTCGCGAACACCTCTCGCAGCGAGTCCACTTCGGCGCCACGCAAGAAGAGCTGCCCTTGCGCCTGCGTGTTGGTGATGAGTGCACGCGCCGCAGTCAACCTCTCTTCATCGAACGTACCTAAGAGATCCGGCGAGTCATGACGAACGGCTTGGGCGAGCCGCCAGCCAAGTGCCGCCGCATCCAGGATAGACACATTCATCCCCTGGCCTCCCGCAGGAAGGTGAATGTGTGCGGCGTCGCCAATGAGGATCGCGCGTCGGTCAACAAGCGACTCGGCCAGACCCGATGCGTCAGTGAAGGAGCTGCCCCAGTGAAGAGCCTTCCAGGTGAACCTCTCACCAAGCACCCGCTCGTACGCGTCCGCGATCTCTTCTCCTGTGAGCATCTTTCCACGTTCAAGAAGAGGAGCGCCGAACTCCGCTACGATGACTCGTACTGCGCCGTCACCGATCGGCCCCGACATGACCATACCGCGCTCGTTCCTCTTGCCGAACGGGTTGTCATAGAGGTCGCTGTCGAGGAAGTCGCCAAGCAACATTTGCACGGAAGGTTTCGAGATCTCGAAGTCAAGACCTGCAATCGAACGGACGGTGCTCTTTGAACCGTCACACCCCACTATGAACTTCGACTTCACTTCCGTTCGGGCCTCATCATCGTCAGCCAGCAAACTCACTACACCGTCATCGACCTGTGAGAAATCGATGAGCTCCTGACCTCGAGTAATCGAACCGCCAACCTCTTCCAACCACGCCGTCAGGATCTCCTCAGTCCGGAACTGGGGAACCTCAATAGCGGGCAAGAGATCAGATGGGATCGCCGCCGTTGAAAGCGGGAATCCGGCAAAGTGCACCTGGTCACGCACTCGAAGCTCTCCGAACTTGCCAATCTGACCTCGGGAGAGCAAATACTCCAGGGCGCCGATCGTCAGCCCCAAGGCCCGGGATTCTGGAGTCGGACGACGCTCACGGTCCACAAGCACGACAGAAATACCACGGAGCTTCAACTCTGCAGCAAGAGAGAGCCCAGAGGGCCCAGCACCCACCACAAGAACATCCGCGGACAACTTACGCTGGTACTGCATGCGTGATCCCCTCGATGCGGGTTTCCTGTCAACCATTATTGATTACTAGATCAAACCTAATGGAAACATCCCAACATGGGACAATCCCATGTGAGTGAATATAGCGCGCCCTCCGCCAACATGCAATAAGAACCTGTGCCTGCGTGTCCCACGCTGGTGATACCGGGGTGTAAATTACTTTCGGCAGGGGCCACACGGTCATCTAAATGCCTACATACATAGAAACAAAGCCTGCCATAAGTTAATATGGAACCCGAAACTACTCATGCAAACACAAGGTCCAGTGCCTCAATACCCAAGTAGCCTCCACCGACTGCGGAGACCTCATCGCTGTCTCAGACCCAGTCCCAGGATCCCGACATGACTCCACTGCCATCACCCAGTGCGGCTGGCGAGACCTCCTCGAAACCTCCAACACCACCTGGATCGCAGATACCGCCTACATCGCCACCACAGCCATCACCCCCATCAAGAAAACCCCCAACCAACCCCGCACCGAACACGATAAACAATTCAACACAACAATTGCACGAATCCGAGTCAACATCGAACACTGCATCGCCCAACTGAAAACCTGGAGAAGCCTGTCACACGGCTACCGCGGACCCCTCAATAAACTCCCCGGAATCATCCAAATAGTCACCCACCTCGAAATCCTCAGAACCTACACCCTAAAAACCCTCATGAATAACGCCTAAATTTCCCTATTGAATCAACAAAGAAATTGAATAGTGAGGGCTACAAAATGGAGTGCTATTGGAGTGCTATGGGTTTTGTGGACACTGTTGAAAAATGGGATTTCTAGGCTGCTTTCTGGTGTTGGCTCCATTCTTGGTGGACGTGGTTGGGGGTTCGGTACCCTAACGCCGAGTGAAGTCGTTTCTGATTGTAACGTAACTCGATCCAGGCTGTCACATCCTTTATGGCGTGTTTCCGTGTTGGGTAGATCTTCCGGTTCACTACCTCCTTCTTGCAGGTGGCATTAAATGATTCTGCTGCGGCATTGTCGTAACACGACCCAGTTCTACCTACCGAGGCGCGGATGCCATATGTGTTCATGATTTCCGCGTAATCAGCTGAGGTGTATTGCGAGCCACGATCCGAATGGAAGACAGTCTCGCCCACGATAGGGGGTTGATTTCTGACTGCCATGTGTAAAGCCTCGGTAATAAGTTGGGTGCGCATATTCCCAGTGATCGCGTAACCGATGATCTTTTTCGAGTAGCAATCCATCACGGTTGCTAGATAAGTGAATCCTTCCCAGGTGGGGATGTAGGTGATATCGCCCACCTCGTTTCTGCCCTGGTTTGTTGGCGGTGAAATTTCTTTTCACCAGATCCGGGCGGTAGCCCAGATCTTGGGCTGGGATGGTGGTGCGGGCTCGTTTCCGGGGCTGGCAGGCCACCAGGCCGGCCTGGTGCATGAGCTGGCGCACCAGCTCTGGGCTCGCGTGGACGCCCCGTTCGACCAGGGCTGCGTGGATACGCCGATACCCGTAGGTTTGGTCAGATTCGTGGAAGAAATGCGTAATTAAAATAGTGAGTTCCCCCTGGCGTTTCTGCGTCTCGGATAAGCCCTGATTCCGCCATCTGTAGTAGCCGGAACGAGATACTCTGGCCCAGCGGCACATCAGATACACAGGATAGTTGCCTTCCTCGCGGAGGTATATAAACATATTTCGCTGCTACCGGGATTCCTGCGCGAAGAAGGCCGCCGCTTTATCTCTGAACTCGATCCCCCGTCGTCGCTTCACGCAACTCAGCCTGCAAGCGTTTGATGTTCCGCCACCTGATCCGACGACGCTTCTGCCATACCTGGATCGGGATGCTGTTTCCGCCATATCCTCACCCAGTTACCCACAGTTTGCGGAACCAGATTGTAGGACTTCGCCACTTCCGCTATCGGCCGAGACCCCTCAAGAACCTCCGCAACGATTTGTTCTTTAAACTCTTTACTAAACTATCGAAGCCGGCATAATACAGACTTTTTGCCTCACATGTTCGAATAAACTCAGGTTTTTCACCACTGTCCACGAAACGCCGGGCACTCCACAGCATGCATAAACCATAGCACTCTATGGTTTCTATCGGTAGGCGTCGGCCCGGTGCTCGACGGCGATAATCTCGATGCGTTCGGCACTGCGATAGATGACTCGGTAGTTGCCGCGGCGCGCACTGTGAAGCCCCTCCAGCTCAAAACGAAGCGGCTTGCCAACCCGATATGGATTATCGGCGAGTGGGCCATAGACGAATTCGATGGCAGCCGTCGCCACTTTCTCCGGCAGCCTCCCGAGGGCTCGTCTAGCCGCCGGACGCCATGCGATCTCGCGCGGGGTGGTCATCGACCGAGAGCCGCCAGGATTTCCTTCTTCGACATGACCTCGCCCTCGGTAGCCAGGCTCTCCCGGATATCCGCCAGCAGCCTGGGACGCCCCATGACCTCAAGGGTCTCCTCAAGAGAGGCCAGATCATCGGGACTGAGCACCACCGCCGCAGGTCGTCCATGCCGGGTGATCACCACCCGGTCATGCTGCCCCGCCACCCGGTCCACCACTTCAGAAAGACGATTCTTGACCTCCCTGAGAGGCATAGCCTGCTCCATGCTCATGGCCACAAGTGTAGCTATTCCATACCTTGGGACCCAGGTCCACGACACGTCTCCGGATGAGGTCGCCGCGACCACTCATCGCGCCGCTCGCCTCACTCACGACACCAGCCAGAGCCGTCTCATCATGTTGCTTAACCCCGTAGGCCCGGGCTGCCTACAGTAATGTTGAACCGACAACTGGCTGCCCAGGAGCGAAGCCAAGAGTAGGGAGGCTGGACAGTGGCGCGGACGATCATCATCGGTGTCCTGGTTGTGGTCGTCGCAGGCTACATGATCTTCGACGGCGTGCGGGAGCTCTCGGGTGCCGGGTATATCGCGCCCGGCGGGGAACTTGGCCCGTGGGCGGGGCTGCTCAAGCGACTCGGCATCGACCCTCACACGCCTGGCGTGGCAATGGTGTTCGTCGGCTACGGCATCGCGCTGCTGGGCGCGTTCGCCTACTACCTCACGGGATCGTTCGCGGGCGGCATCGCGCTCATCGTGGTCGCCGTGCTCGGGCTCTGGTATCTGCCATTCGGCACCGTCGGCTGCCTGGTCGTGATCGGTCTCACTCTCTGGGACCTCATCACGAGATAGCGACGGCGGATCCCCCGCAGGTACGAGCTCCCAGCGGGTTTCCCCGCCGTGATGCTGGATAGTTATTTGAGTATCAGTTCACCCAGGCTACAAACCTCCGAGATACGACACCGGGATGAGCCACGGTGACTGCCACGCACCACACCCCGTCTATCCTGGAACGATGCCCATGCACGTCATAACCGGCGACCTCCCGCAGGAACTGGCGGATGAGATCCGCAGCGGCAGCAGCGTCGCGGTCGACACCGAGACGTCGGGGCTTGACTGGCGGCGCGACACCCTGGAGCTCTGCCAGCTTTTCACGCCGGCTACTGGCCCAATCCTGATCCGGAGGTCGGAAGCTCGCCCACAAAACCTTGTGGACCTGCTGGAAAACAGCCAGCTGACGAAGGTCTTCCACCATGCGCCGTTCGACCTGCGTTTCCTCGAAGCGACCTGGGGCGCGCGGACATCTCCAGTGTTCTGCACAAAAACTGGTTCCAAACTGCTTGATCCCCAGCTACCATCGTCCGAGCACAGCCTGAAGTCACTGCTGGCTAGGCATTTCGAGATACAGCTAGACAAGGGGTCGGTGCGTGTCAGTGACTGGGCAACCGACGAGCTATCCCCCGAGCAACTTGAATACGCAGCAGCTGATGTCTCCAGCCTCCTGCGGTTGGCTCGCCTGGAAGCTGAACAGTTGCGGCTGCGTGGGGTGGAAACTGAGTTCGAGGCAGTGTGTGCCTACCTGCCGGTAGACGCGCACCTAGAAGTAGCGGGTTTCCCCAACCCCCTCGTCTATTAGCCGACCAGCGGCACCCAGCATCCCTCGGGGTCGAAGGCGAAATCATCAGAGACTTGCACGTCAAGGTCCAAGACGAGACGCAAATGGTACGGCGTATCCGACCGACCGATCCGACGTACTGTCGCGTGACATGTACCGCCTTCGACCAGCGCCCGCAAGCTGGAGGACAGGACCCGGGGCACCCACCCCAGGGGCACACCCCCGGAGGTCACCAGGATCGCGTGATCATCCTCAGGATTCCCCTGCTCTGGCTCTAGGAGCACCAGGTCGCCGACACGCAACTTTTCCAACGCGGCCTCCTGCTGCTCCCGGGTGACGCGAACTTTTCGCCCAGGCAGCCGCAACACGTCCCCGGGAATGTGTCGCACACCGTTCGCCAGGAAGCACGCGATGGCCCGTCCGTCCCTCACAACGGGGACCCGCATGAACTGGAGAGTGTCCCCGACGCGGCGCCCACCGGAGTGGACGATCTGTTCCCAGGGGGTCACCTGCTCCTGCTCAGACAAGCCGAGCATCGCCAGATATTTTCCGTAGTCTGAGCGGCTAGGGGACATGACCCGCTGACTGAAAACAGCGGGAATCTGCTGGCTGTCATACCGCTGATGTAGATCAGGCAGACCGAGCAGGGGACGGAAGTCACGCTTCTCAGCGGCAGCCCGTGTGTAGACGAACGAATAGCCGTTAGCCGTGCGCGAGAACCGGCCGATCGGCACGATCTCGCGGGTGGACGGGCGCTGCCACAGCACCAACAGGTCGTCGGTATCCTGCCCAGAGGCCGCCGCCTCGACCCGGTCAAGAACTGCTGCAGATCGCATCTCTGAGCCTTCCTAGGTTGCGTTCGAGTAGTCGACTGACGAACGTAGCTGCCATCTCTGACATTTCTGGCACCTGCCCACCACGAAGCACGTCATGCAATGGAGTCAGGTCCAGCATCTCCAGCTGGCAACCCCACCATCTTATGGCCCTAGGCGCAGCCAGCTCAGCTGCCTCGACCGCATGCTCAACCAAAGACTTGGCTGGACGCACATGCTCGAACCGCTGTGCGGCACCCTTAGCAGCCCATGCCGCCAAAGCAGCATCGCTATCAAGCAGCAAGCACCGCTTATCATCGGTCAGGTTATAGCCAAGGGATCCTCCATGGTCGAAGGACGGCGCAAGACGATCAGGAACATCTTTAACACGTGCCCTCAGCACAGCCCAGTTCTCCTCATGCCGGTCCTGATTTGCGACCAGCGCGTCAAGGATCATGAACCCGGCGAAGACATCAAAACCCATACAGTCGTCCGGTCCCTGAAAGCCTTCCGGTGGTTTGACGTCCTGAAGAACATGCCGGATGTTCACCAAAGTGTGCCCAGGACGCCGCACACCAGGACGTGCGGGATCACAGGCCTTTCGCTCGGCGGTGTGCCGGAAATAACCTGGCACCCCTGTAGCCTCCAGGACAGCCCCACCATCGTTGAGGTCAAAGCCGTCTGGAGTCACGGAGAGCGACAGTGAGCCACGTACACCACTGCGGACACACAAGCGTGTCTCCGCGCAGGGAACGCCCAGCAGCAGCGCGACCTGTGTCGCGATTACCTCGGCCCAGTCCTCGCCCTGTGGCAGCTTATTCCTCGGAACATGAATGCTCTTGTGTAGCCAGAAGTTCCCGGTTTCGGGGTGCACAAGCCAGGTCGGTTCATTCGTCCCAGCAGACTCGGCCTGCGCTGTCTGCCAGTCGGATACGTCTATGCGATCCCAAACGTCTTCGTTCCTCGACATTCATTTCCTCAGCGTGATGCCAGCCGTAATGCCATGGAGCATATGCGACCCGAGAGCTTCCACATTGCTATTCACAAACAGTTTCACCAGGTGGCCACTCGCCCCTCCCCGATCAGTACATCTAGCCGCCGCCATCCCGGCTTCACTGATCTTCATAAACCCGGCCCCTGATTACCATGGCCAGGTGCGGCGTATTGATGTGGTGTTGTTCGAGGGCTTCGAGCTGCTCGACGTCTTCGGTCCCGTCGAGTTGTTCAGCAGGCTTCCCCAAGAGTACGAGGTCTCACTCATAGGACCAGCGGCCGGTCCCGTAGCCAGCAGCCAGGGCACCCAGGTGATCACACCGAGCGCATACGCCGAGGCATCACCCCCAGATGTGGTGATGGTGCCGGGCGGGCGGGGTACGCGCGCCTTGGTGCATGACGCGGGCTTCCTGTCCTGGCTTCGCCGCTGGGCTGGCGCGGCGAACCTGGTGACAGCGGTCTGCACAGGATCGGCTGTCCTGGCAGCAGCCGGACTACTGGACGGCTACCGCGCCACCTCGAACAAGCGGGCCTTCAGATGGGCGGCTGGGCACGGCAGCAATGTCACCTGGGTGCCACAGGCCCGCTGGGTGGAGGACCGGACCCGATGGACCTCATCGGGAGTGGCAGCCGGGATGGATATGGCTGCTGCGCTGATCGCTCACCTGTCTGGCCCTGAAGCTGCGGCCACAGCGACCCGGGAGATCGAGCTCGACGTACACCGCGACTCTGGATGGGACCCATTCGCCGCCGGCAACGGCCTTGCCTGAAACTTGGTCGCGCGTCGTGGATATGGCGCGACGCACCAGGCTGATACCCAGCTCACCCGTCGTCGGGCTCTGGGCTCTCCGGCAGGTATTTGCGGATCACCAGGGCGAACAGCGCCGCTGTGACCTGCTGGAAGAGGGTGGAGATGATGACGGGAAACATCGTCGCCTCTGGGAAGAACGCTGCAGCGATCACCGCGCCGGCGTTGATGTTGCGCATCCCCGACCCATAGATCATCGCCACCGTCGTCGCCCGTTCCCGGCCAGCCATGTGCGCCGCGACCCACCCGAGCACGTAGCCGACGAGGGAGATCACGAACATGACGACAGTGATCACGATGAGGGCCGGGTCGAGGGTGCGCACGATCGGGGCGATGCGGGTAGCCGAGGCGAGGATCACCAGGACGATCCCCACCTTCACGATGATCTGCAGCACGGGGATGATCCGGCCGCTCACCTTCCCCCGCGTCGCCTCGTTGAAACCGACGGCCAGCAGCGCGGGGACCAGGATCATCATGACCATGCTGCGCATCAGCTCGGTGGAGTCGACGGTGACATGCGCCCCCATCAGGACATCGACGCCAAGTGGTATGAGCAGGGGCGCCAGCACCGCGTCCACGAAGACAGCGACGAGCCCGAGGGTCAGGTCGCCCGCGCAGATCGCTATCCACGCGAAGCCCGCGCTCGCCGTCGGCACCAGGAACTCCAGAACGATGCCCGCTGCGATGTCTGGTTTCCCGGGGAAGCCGACGTGGGCCACCGCCCAGGCCAGGGCGGGCATCACGATGTGGAGGATGCCCAGGATCAGGAATAGCGGCAGCGGGTGCCGCAGCGTGTCCATGATGCTCTTGGCGCGCAACGTCGCGGACCCGGCGAAGACGATGACGAAGAAGACCGCCGGGATGGCGGGAAGCAGTCCACTGATGCCGCCGGGAAACATCACCCCGATGAGGATCGCGGACGGGACGACGAAGGGCATGAAGGCCGACAACCGGCGGTTGAGCTGCTTAGATGTCATAGTTCCCGCTCATCTTTGCATGCCAGGCACACCGACGGACAGCGACAAAACGCCGTGGCCGTCATACTTTTGCCAGCCGTACGGTGACTCAGCCCGTCGCACAGACAGTCGGCGATGGGGCCTTGACCTCCAGGCAGCCCAGCAACCACAGCTCCAGCGACGGTGCGGTCGGACCGAGTCCGGGGTTATGCCTACGCCTCAAGCTGTAATCAGGACCTCTGGGCCAGCCCCGTTCCAGTTCACCGATCCGGTTGTCGCCAGGCTGGTTGTGTTTCTCTAGGAAACAATATGCTCATTTGCAGTTCCGAGGGTCTGGGGACTGTTCTGGAGCAGCAACGCAGCAACTCTCAGGCCCAGAAGCCGGCTGGCCACAGGTCCACCTCGCATCCCTCAAAGCATCAACCAACCCCTGAGGAATCGACACAACATCACCAGAACCATAAAAGGCAAATTCCCACATTCCATCGTGCCGCCACAATAACCAGATCTGAACAGGAGTATTCGATTCAAACTCCCGATTCGACAAATAAGAATACCCGACAGCCGACACGCCACCAACATTCAGATCAGAAATCACCCTCACATCACTAATCGTGTCAAACTTGGCAGCATCCTTAACCGAACGATCACGAAACTTAGCAATACCATCCCGCGCAGGATCATCAGCCCCCAACAACAAATCATCCGCCGACATAGAAGGCCGATGATATTGAACATTCACCCGCAAGCCAGCAGACCCATCCGACCCCTCCGGAACCAGCTGATAAATAAGAGCCGAATGAACCTCCGCCTGCGGCAACATCACCCACCCTACAGGAGGATCAACAATAAAAACATCCGCATAATCCTGATCAGCAATCGACCGCCAGCCCGACTCGCTTTGCCGGCCGCCAGGAACTGAGGCGCAGCCAGCCTGCACAATCAAAAGCACGAGAGAAAGCAGCAAGAAAAACCAACCCTTCTGCTTACATGAGAAGCCACCAACAGTCATAATTCCACAACCTTCAGGAAAGTCCGTTTCCTCATTTCACCTTAGGTTCTTTCCAGGTCCCAGAATAGGCATTGACTCTTTCTTGGGCCTCTCGCCGCTCATCGGCGGCATCATTGAGTTGCGCATCCGCATGCGAGAGAGTCCCCTGGTTTACCTCATAACCCTCAACGCCATTCTTGTCTAAGCTATCGACATATTCCTCAAAACCAGCTCGCTGCCTCGGAGTCATCTGCGAGTAATCCAAAATCTTGCCATCCTCAAAGAAGACTTGTTCGCCATTAAGCTTTTTACAATAGTTTTCAGGAGAATTGGTTCCGTCACCAGGAAATATGCCTTCCCGAGATAGCGCCTCATAAGTCGCGGTTCGCATATACCGTTCAGCGAGCGTATGCCCTTCCACAAGATTGGCGTTGAAACCCTCATTGTTGTTGGTAGACAGGAAGTGATCCAAGGTTCCCGGTAAAAGGTTTGACTTGGTTTGGTCGTAGATATACTGCACCAAATTATTGTCAACAACATTCGAGAAGGGAATCATTCCAACTCCCTTTGATATCAGTCCCTGCCAGGTTTGATTGATCTTATCCATAGCCTCTTTTGCCTGCCCCTCGGCCAGCGCATTGCCAGTGAAGAGCGCATCCATTGCGGGCGCCCACCGGGTATTGACAGAATTGATGATCCCAGGAGAACTAGCGTTGGCCATAGCCTCGCCATAATACTGTTGAGCTGCCAGACGCATATTGAACAAGGCTGGGGCACGACCTGAACCCTCGTAGTGGTCATCTCCAGAGAATTTAGGAGTCCCGTTGCCATTGACTTCAGGACTATCGAATGCCAGGTCAGTGAACATTCCATTCTTTCCAAGTAGGCGATCCTTCATATCTTCATCGAAGACAAAATTCCCAGCGACCACATCGAATGCTACCGATACTGAAGGGGAGGCCAAACTATCGGCAATGTCATCCATTCGCGGCGCCAAAATTGTCCCCGCCCACGAGCGCAGCGCCTTGTTGTTGTACCCGAATTTGTCCTGCCCGTCTTGAAGATCATTGTTGAGCGGCGAGCCAGCTCCATGCTCCCATTCCAAACCCTCCTGATAGCCGACCATGAAATTACCGGATATCCCAGCAGCCTGGTCACCATCGCTGGCTTTGAGGGCCTCATGTATTGCCTCCCAGCGAGAGTGAGCATTGTAGTAGTCTCCCTTCGAGGCATAGTCACCCATTCTGGGCTCGGGCGGTTCCATGGTGGTCTGTGCTACGACCTTTCCAAAAGTCTCTCCTCCGTCTTGAAAACCAAAGTAATCATCACCAGGAACGTTTCCCTGACGCCAGCCGGTCAGGTAGCGAGTCATGTTGAGAGGGCCGTCGTCCCTGCCATTTTTCTGGTCGATATCGGAGTCGTCGATCACCCCATCACGATTGACATCGACCTCGAAGGGGTGGCGCCGGATAGGAAGTCCTGGATGGCTTTGGTCCGTTTGAGGTCAGCGGAAACCAGCGTCTGATCACCGGTCATGGGGTCGAGGGAGTCAGGACGGTCCATCAGCAGGTACATGGAGTGAAGCGGGTCACGGAGCGCGGCACCATCACCACTCTGGCCTGGCGCACCAAGAATCAGGCCCATCCTGTACCCGTTCTGTCGCCGGTATTCAGCCGTTTCGTGATCCCAAGCCACAACGTCCTGAGCCACCGATCGCCCAGATGAGGTGTCAAAGTAGGCAGGCCCAAGAGCCAGGTTGAGGTTACGTGTGGCGGCGGAACCCATGAGCTGACTGATGACGTCATAACCGGCGATCTGTCCCTGCCCTAAATTGAGACCCAGTTCATGAGCATCGTACGTAGTACGCCCTGCGGCTTTGAGCTCTTCCATCCGCTGCGCTTGAAGTGCATCGAGCGTACGGCCATCATCGGTGAGCAGACCAGAACTTACGATATCGAAATTCTTCTGAGTCTCTCCGCCGTTGCAGTTGATATTCATACCACCCGTAGACAGCACCAATGCCGTCCCGATACCGTCCATCACACGCTGAGCAAGGCTTCCCCCATCAATCCCGGAAAAGTCATTGACACGCAGAGAGAATTCAACCATCTCTTCAGGCGTCAAATTCTGCATCAATGCATTAGCGTAGAATGGATTACTGAGATAATCCCCGTATTTCTCATTAAATAATCGCAGCTCCTCTTCGGTAAGTTCTTTGTCGCGCATCGCATCTGCCATGCCTGGAGCTATCTCTTGGGCATGTTCCCATTCAGCTTGCCCGTCAAGCAGAGGTATGTCGTTGAAGAGGGTGGTTCCGACACTGTTACGTGTCCCCTGCTTGGAGGGTTCCACAACAGAGTCCTGAATGCTCTTGAGAGAGTTGGCCGCATCCTGGGCATGTTGGTCCAACCCATCCATGGCTTGCCGATACGCGGCAAGGATTGATTCTTGCGCGGAGTGCAGATTCTCCGCGAGTCGGTCCCGTTCCGCGATAATCTCTACTTCAGGCGGTTCCATACCCTGTTGACGGATGGTAGTGATCTGCTCCTGCAGGGCAGCGATGCCATTTTTATAATCCCGGTCGGCTTGGTCGTAGCGGTCCCATAGATCAGGGACAATCACCGTGATCATCGCACCAACGGCGGCGCTCCAGTCGTTCAGCACCCCCACAGCGGAGGCAAAGATTCCGGGAAGCTGCCGGGTATGTGATCCAAGCTTCTGAATGGAGCTGGTGTAGGCATCCGCGGCTTCGCCGATCCAACCCGGCACCCCGTCAACCGGATTCTGAGCAACCTGGGTATGTGAGATCGATTTAGCAACCATCTCGTAGTCCGAAGCCAATCCATCGACCTGCTCCCGGACATCCGGAGGCAGGGGCATCACACTTTCACCTGACATGGTTCAGCCTTCCATTCTCGCGGCCAACGCACGAAAATTAGAAACATTCTGCCTCTCAGTCTTATCATAATTTGAGATCGCTTCCTCTTGGCCAGACCCCAGCAGAGCACAGGCATCTGAGTACTCCGACACCACCCAGCCCATCATTTTATTGAAATTCCCTAAACCTAGAATCAGGGAAACAACACCGCTGTTGTCACCCACTGGTAGATTCTCAGCAACCTTAAATGTCATCAGAGATGATATGAAAGAACTTATCCGCGCGAATTCATTCGCATCTACCCAGTCCTTCTTCGCGCTCACACCAACAGCCTCACGACTGAACTCAATATCACCCATCTGTCATCACTCCCCGTCGAGTACCCGGCTGCCATCACTCTACCGTGCCCGTGACCTCCTGAGGGAGAAATCCAAATCAGAATCCCGCCCTCGAACGGGAACTCCTCATGGTCGTCGCGGCTGCCGTCCTGGGTGAAGTCAGCGAAGAACCGCGATCAGGTCCTGAAAGCCCTTGACAGGCTGGAGCAGATCGCCGATGCGGCGGGAATCGATCGAGGCCCGCTGGCGGCGCTTGAGAACCAGTTGGGAACGCGAGGGTCATCGGGAAGGATGGGTGCATGGAATTCTCCCGTACCTCGACCGCCCGCGTCGCCACCGACCGCCCAGCCCGCTACGGCAAGCAGCTGGCCAGCCACATGAGCCGCAAGATCACCACGACCTGGGACGACGCCTCCGGCTCAGGTTCCCTGACCTTCAACCGCGATGGCCAGACCACCGGCGCGGCTGAGCTCACCAGCGAGCCCGGTTTCCTGATCCTGACGCTGCACTCCAACGACGATCACCTGGAGCGCCTAGAGGACGTCATCGGCAGGCACCTGGTGCGTTTCGGCTCCAAGGACGAGCTGACCGTCAGCTGGGTTCGCGACAACGGCCAGCCCGGCACCACCCAGCGCCCCTCCGACGAGGACTGAGAGATCGCGCCAGGAGACGACGCTGACACACGCCGCCTACCTTCCTGGCCTGGCGACTCAAGGACTCTATGGGCCGAGCATCACCGTCCTTTTGGCTGGACAGTTGGCTGGGACACCATGAATCCCTATTTGACAGATGTAAAACAGGCGCTATTGTTATACATGTGTCAAACAGTCGTGGCAGTCGTATGGAGCCCGCAGATCGCCAAGAGCAGATCGTGCGCGTTGCTGCGACCCACCTGAGCCGCGATGGAGCAGCAGGGGTCTCCATGAGCTCCATCGCGAAGGATGCAGGGGTGACCCGGGCCCTCATCTACCGGTACTTCCCAGGCAAGCAGGCACTCCTCGACGCCGTGCTGCGGCACGAGTCAGAACGCCTCCTGGCCGCAACCGAACCGGATCCGAAGCTGAGCGCTCGCGACAATCTTCACCGCTCGCTCAACGCCTACCTCGACTTCTTCAGCGCCAGCAGCGGCGGAGTGCGAGAGCTGTACACCGCTTCCGCCAACCCCGTCGCCCGGGAGTTGGTCGAGGCCAACCACGAGCTCCAGGCGACGCGCATCCTGCAGGTCCTGGAGCTCGACGACACCCCCCGTCACCGACTGGCAGCCGGCGGCTGGCTGGCGCTCGTGGAGTTCACCGGCCGCCGCGTCGTCGAGGGAGCCCCCCGAGACGACGCGGTCGACCTGTGCATCACCGCCCTGGTTGCCCTGCTCGGACAGGACTTGGCCTGAACCACACAGCAGCAGGCTCTCCCTTACCTTTCTCGATTAGATAGGAATCATCATGAAGATCGTCGTTCTGGGTGCCGCCGGCAATGTCGGCTCACGCTTCGCACGGCAGGCAGTCGCCGCCGGCCACGAGGTCGTCGCGTACGTGCGGCGTCCCGAAGCTGCCCCGGCGGGCACTGAGGTCGTCGTCGGCAGCGCCGAAGACGTCGAGACGCTGGCCTCGGCAGCGCAGGGCGCGGACGTGCTGGTGTCGGTGTTCAGCGCGGGCGAGACCCGGGCGAAGGCCTCTGGCTTCGCACGTCTCATCTACAACACCGCGCTGCGCGGCTTCCTCGCCGACAAAGCCGCGGCCGATGCGCTGCTGATGGAGTCGGGACTCAACTGGACCATCGTCTACCCCGTCAACCTCAAGGACGCCCCGGCGCTGCCGTCGCAGACGGTGAAAGCACTAGACGAGGTGAGCCGGGTGCCCGGCATGCCGACGCTGCCGATGGACAACGCCGCCGCAGGGCTGCTGGAGGTCGCGACCGACCCGGCCACCACCGGGAAGCGCCTGCTGATCACCACGCCCACCGGCTGGCGTTGACGGCCAAGTCGGTAACCCAGCGCTCCTTCGACGAGACCCACAACACCTAGCGCCTCCGGCGGGCCGTTCTATCGCCGCCGGACAGCGCACCATCCAGCCAGTTCTGGGATGCCTCGTGGTGACGTGAATCCTGATTGATCGCATAGAGCAGGACGTTTGCGTCGACGATCTTCACAATCCAGCCCGCCGGGCCAGCTCCTGGTCCTCAAACTCACCCGCCAGCTGCAGGGCATGGTCCAGGGAGATCTGCGGCCGTCCCATGACCCGGGACACCGTGTATTCCCTCGGTTGAGCGTGGGAGCCAGCCCGCACGGCGTCGTTCAGCGCCTGTTTGAAAGACACGCCTTTTGTCTTCATGGTCTGGCGGATCAAGGCCTCCACATCCGGGTCAAGTGTCACCGTCGTTCTCATGTTGACAGCATGACATCAGAAATTGTGATGCCACAGCATCATAGCCGGGTTGGCTTCTCACTGCGTGAGCGCGTGCTTGAAGTCCTGGAGCAGGTTCTGGGAGAACAGGACGAAGCGGATGAGCCAGTCGTCGTCCTCGCCGGTGCCGGCGTGCTCGCGGGCCGAGGCCATCGCGATACGCGCAACCTCGCGGGAGTCCCAGCCGTAGACCCCGGCGGAGATCGCGGGCAGCGCCACGCTGGAGCAGCCCAGCTCCCGGGCGAGACCGAGGCTGGAGTCGAAGGCCGACCGCAGCAGGGCCGGGTCAGTCTGGCCCGCGTTCCGGTTGGGACCCACCGTGTGGATGACCCAGGCCGCAGGCAGGTTGAAACCGGGGGTGGCGACCGCCTGCCCCACCGGCAGGCCACTGGGCAGGGTCGTGGCCCGCAGTTCCCGGCAGGCTGCCAGCAGTTCCGGACCCGCGGCACGGTGAATGGCCCCGTCGACCCCACCCCCGCCCAGCAGGGATGAATTCGCCGCATTGACGACGGCATCGACCTCCTGCACGGTGATATCCCCAAGGACCGCCTCGATAGTCATCTCGTCCTCCCGCGAGCGCTCGGCTACCTACAGTGCCAGGCTATCCCGGCAACGGGCTGGTCATGCCTGAAGCCGCGGCAACAGCGACACGACCCCAGCCAAGCCAGCCGGGACGACACCTAGTGTCGTATGGTGGGAGTTCGAGTGGGGGCAGTCCCAGGGCGGATGATGCGCCAAGGCAACCGAGCGAAGCGCTACTGGGCGTATCGTGATTAAGGTGAACAAAGCGAGATGTCGCATCCGGAGGAAGAATAACCGCCGAACCAAAGGGGTTATTCACGAGGAGCTTTCAGCTCGGCAAAATCCTTGTAAGCGAAGGTTTACCTTATGGTTATGAATAACCTCGAAGAAGGCCAGTGAATAACTTTTTAGGTTTGCATCTATTGGCCAGCGATATCACGTCACTCCATGGTAGATGCTCACGGACGATTCGGCATCGTGTCCGGTGGTCTTTTTCTTGGCTGGCCGCGTCTGCTGCTTGCTGAATAAGGCCCGGATCGTTTCCTAAGGCTTCATTGATCCACAACAGCCACCCCGAGTTAAGCAACCGGTTGTAGGCCCGTTTGGCAGACAGATTAGGAGTCGTCCGGCTGTACGCGCCCTCTCCAGTTGTCGCTTGCCCCCGAAACCAGCTCACCATGCGTTGCCGCCGGGAAGTATACCAGGGCCCGGGTGGGGGATAACTGCCGTCATATCCATGATAGGCATCCGAGATCGGCAGGTTCTCAGGCAACCGAGCCAGTAACCTAGCGAAATCTCGCACATCCATGTCATCAGGTTCTGAACGTAACCGGGAACGCGCTCGCTTCATGCCCGGATGATATCACCGACAAGGATAAATAACATGGCTGAGTCGCCTTTGGCTAGGAGGACGAGCGGGGGTTTAAGCGCGCAATGACCGATAGTGATCATGAGATGCGGGTGCTAGGCAGTGAGATGGAGCTGGTCGCGTCCCAGCTCGGCAAGAACAACAAATCCGCCTCGACACTCATGGCAGAAGTCAGGTACTGGCGAAGGAAATTGATAATCAGCGGCAGAAGGTGAAGACGCCGCGTTCCGCACTTGACAATGCTACTGCTTTGTTTGGTGAGAGTAATTCACGGACGAAGAGCGGCAGCCTCAAAGCCGAGACCACGTTGGTGTCCAGAATGTATCTCACAGCTCGACGTCCCGGCCCAGCGCCCCCAGCCGCCCGGGTTCAAATTCGATACCTCCCGATTCCGGCATGGCCAGCAGGTCGGCCAGCGAAACCGGTTCCAGGCGCAGCGCCTGGTCGAGAATCACCCGGACCTCGGCCTCGCGAGAACGCCCGTTCCGCCGAGCCAGGACGTCGAGTCTCGCTTTGGTGCCAGCCGGGAGTCCTCGAATCAGCAATTGCTCCACATCAACCTCCCCAGAGGATCTCAGATAATGATATCGCTGTGGCCCCTCACCCGCCTGGCCAATCCAACTGCCGGGCCGACATCCACCCGACTTGTAGATTGAAGGCATGTCCCTTCCCGAGGAGCTGACCGCCGGACTCGACGTCACCCAGGTCACGCCGGTGCACGGCGGCGACATCGCACGCGCCTACCGTCTCAACACCAGCAACGGACCAGTATTCCTAAAGACACACCCCTCCCCCACGCACCTGCTATTCGAGCGGGAGGCGCGAGGACTACGGGCGTTACGGGAGGCCGCGACGGCCGGGTTGCGGGTCCCTGAGGTGCTGGCCTCGTCACCCCGCGGCCTGGTGCTGGAGTGGATCGACGAGGGCCGCCGCAGCTCCGACACCGAGGCGGCGCTGGGCGCGGGCCTGGCCGCGCTGCACCATCAGCCTCAGCCGCACTTCGGTGGGCTCGACGGCGACGAGTCGGGCTATCTGGGGTCCGTCGAGGTGGATCTGACGCCCACGTCGTCGTGGCCGGAGTTCTATCTGGAACGACGCATCCGACCCCTGGCCAGGCGGGCCGTCGACGAGAGTCAACTGCCGGCGGAGGCGCTGCGGCTGGTCGACTCCCTAGCCCCGAGGGCCAGCGAGCTGTGCGGACCGGACGAGCCGCCGTCGCTGGTGCACGGCGACCTGTGGGCCGGGAACCGCCTGGTCGGCCAGGACGGCGCGAACTGGCTCATCGACCCGGCTGCGCACTACGCGCATCGCGAGTTCGACCTGGCGATGATGGCGCTATTCGGCGGTTTCGGACGAGAGGCGTTCACCAGCTACGACGACGCCTACCCGCTGGCCGGCGGCTGGCAGGAGCGGATCCCTTGGTATCAGCTGACACCGCTGCTGGTGCATGCCATCCTGTTCGGCGGCGGCTACGGCGCGTCGGTGATGTCTGTGCTGCGCAACCTCGCCTGACGCCATCCACCCCCCGGTGCGCCGCCCGCCCAGGCGGTGCGCGGCGTCGCTGAGCCTGTGATGCGATAGGGATAGAGCCATGGGAAATCACAGTCGTCGTACAGTCCTGCTCAGCACCGGCGCCGCGGTCCTCGCCGCCAGCAGCCGGGTCTCACAGGCAGCTCCCCCGCCGGAGCTCAGGTCGCAGGTCCCTGGTCTCGGCGAGCTTCCGGCAGACTCTCCCAGCAATGCCACGGACCCTTTCCGTCCCGCCTACCATTACAGCCCCGCCAAGGGGAATCTCGCCGACCCCAACGGCCTGATCTATTTCGACGGCGAATACCACCTGTTCCATCAGCAGAACGGCACCTGGGCGCACGCCGTCAGCTCGGACATGGTGCACTGGAAGCCTCTTGGCACGGCCCTGCAGCACGACGCACTGGGCCTGGCGATGTCCGGCAGCTGCGTCGACGACGGCGCCAACACCTCCGGGCTGGTGCCCGGCGGCGGGATGGTCGCGATCTACACCTCGACCACTGGCGGGGAGGCGCAGTCCCTCGCTTACAGCACGGACCGCGGCCGCTCCTGGAGGCGCTACGACGGCAACCCCGTCATCCCCAATGACGGCCGCAAGGACTTCCGCGACCCCAAGGTCTTCTGGCATGAGCCGACGAAGTCGTGGGTGATGGTCGTCTCCGTGAATGACCACGTCTCGATCTTCCGCTCCCCCAACCTCAGGCAGTGGAGTCACGCCAGCGACTTCGGCCAGGGCGCTGGGTCGCATGCCGCGGTCTGGGAGTGCCCCGACCTGTTCCCCCTCACCGATGCCTCCGACGGGAAGACCCGCTGGGTGCTGACCCTCTCGATCGGCGACAACGAGGAGACCCACGGCTCCACCGCCCAGTACTTCATCGGGGACTTCGACGGCACCACGTTCTTCCCGGAGGACGACCGAGTCCGCTTCACCGACGCCGGGCAGGACTTCTACGCCGCCCAGACCTTCGAGAAGGTGGACGGCCGCCGCATCTGGCTGGGGTGGCTGGGCAACTGGCGTTACCCCTACTCCATGCCCACCGGCGACTGGCGCAACGAGATGAGCATTCCGCGCGAGTTGTCGCTGACCACCCGGGACGGGGCCCGGATCCTGCGACAGGAGCCCATCAAAGAACTAGCCGGGCTGCGCAGGCAGGCGGTGGAGATCACCGGTGCCAGCGCCACGGACAACGTGGTCTCATTCGGGACGGAACGAGTCACCGAGATCGACCTCGTCCTAGACGTCTCCCGCGCCAGCGACGCCTGGCTGAGTCTGGCCCGCGGTGAGGTCGGCGGAAAGCTCCAAGAGGTCCGGGTGGGCGTCGATGTCGCCAAGGGTGTGTTCTACCTGGATCGCACGAACGGCGGACAGCAGACCGTCCCCGGCCGCGACGGCGGCGAGGCGCAGTTCGCACTGCGCCGCGAGGTGGCCTACCGTCCCGCCGACGGCAGAGTCCGCCTGCACGTCTACCTGGACCGCTCCAGCGTGGAGGTGTTCGTCGACGACGGCGCCCCGGCGGGGTCCTTCCTGGTCTTCAACGACCCATCCGCCCAGGGCCTGGCCCTCGGCGCGACCGGGACCGCGACCATCGGCTCCGGCCACCTGACCCCGCTGGGACCGGCATTCTGACCAGCCTGGCTGATCGACCAGATCACCACCCTGCCTAACCTGGAGGCATGAAGACGGTCAAAGTGCAGGAAGCCAAGACGCATCTGTCAGCACTGCTTGCCGAAGTGGAGCATGGCGCATCAATCTGCATCACCAGGGGAACGCAGCCCGTCGCGCGTCTGGTTCCTGTCACCTCAGGAGACCGCGAGCTGGGATTCAGCGGGTACCGCCTGCCCGACAGTTTCTTCGACGACCTGCCAGAGGAGGAACTCGCCGCCTGGGAGACGAGGTGAACACGTCTCACTCCCGGCCCTCGCTGATCCAGCGGGGATCCGGCACGACGTTGCGGCTGCCCTCCACCAGAGAGGCGACGCCATCGAGCCGCGTCATGGCTGCCTCATCCAGCTGGAGCTTGAGCGCGCCGAGGTTCTCGCGCATCCTCTCAGCACGACGGGATCCTGGGATCGGCACCACCGGAAGGCCGAACTGCCGTCCCTTGGCCAGCAGCCACGCCAGCGCGACCTGCGCGTTCGTGGCGCCCAAGGAGTCGGCGACCTGAGTCACCACCGCGAGGGCCTGCTGGTTCGCATCCCAGGACTCCCCCATCCGGGGGGTCATGCCGCGGAAATCCGAGCTGATCTGGTCCCTGGTGAGGGTCCCGGTCAGGAATCCCCTGCCCAGCGGCGAGTACGGCACGAAACCGACACCCAGCTCCGCGCACGCCGGGACGACATTGCGTTCGACATCGCGTGACCACAGGCTCCACTCGCTCTGCACGGCGGCGATCGGATGGACGGCGTGGGCGCGGCGCAACTCCGGCGCGGTGACCTCGCTCAGCCCCAGGTGGCGCACCTTTCCCGCGTCGATCAGCTCGCTCAGCGCGCCGATGGTCTCCTCGATGGGGGTGTCCGGGTCGGGACGGTGCATGTAGTAGAGGTCGATGGTCTCGATGCCCAGACGCCGCAGCGATGCGTCACAGGCCGAGCGCACATACTCCGGCCGGCCGCTGGTGGGCGGCTCGGACCTCTTCTCCACGGTGAGAGCCCCGGTGATCCCGAATTTCGTGGCGATCTGCAACTGGTCACGGTGCCTGGCGACGAACGGGGCGAGCATCTCCTCGTTCGTGCCGGCGGGGCCGGTGGCATCCGGCTTCGGTTCGCCGTAGACGTCGGCGGTGTCGAGGAAGGTGATCCCGGCATCGAGGGCCTCCTCAAGGGTGTGCCGGGCCTGGTCGTCGGTGGTGCCGCCGTAGACATGGCTGAGCGCCATGCACCCGAATCCGATGGGTGAAGTGTTCAGCCCGGGGGCGAGGGTGACGGTCATGGTGTCTCCTTGTGGGTTGATTCGTAGAGAGTTGCTTCGTCGCCGAGGTTTCCACCGTAGGTGGCGATCTTGTAGTCGGTGATGTCAAGGGCGAATTGGAGCTCGGCGATTTTGCTCCGGACCCGGGCGCGATGCTCCTGCATGACCTTGAGACGCTCTGGCTTGGTGCCGGGACCCTGCTCAACAAGGTCGATGTAGCGACGAAGTTCCGTCATGGTCATGCCCGAGACGCGCATCCGGATCAGGAAGACCAGCCGCCGCATGGCGGCCTCGTCGTAGGCACGGTTTCCCTGGGCGTCCCTGGGTACCCGCACCAGGCCGAGTCGCTCGTAGTAGCGGATGGTGTGGGGGCTCACCCCCAGCCAGGCCGCTGCCTGCTGAACCGGCAGCGACTCGGGCAGGTCGCCATCTGGCACTGGTCCTTCCATGCCGCCGACCCTACGCGTTAGAGCGCGCTCAAAGACAAGCTAAAGCAGAAGAGGCATCTTGCAGCAGGAAGAGCCACCTTTGCGTTGCAATCGTTTCTTGCGTTTCCATCGTTTGGAACGATACTTGATGCATGAAGACGACAACCTCCCACACGGTACTTCCGCCGGAGGATCCGGGCGACCTGACGCCCCTGAACACCTTGTTGCCAAGCCTTCCTCCTGGTATCCGCGAGGGTGTGGGGACCTTCGTCGACGCATTGTCGCGAGGCGATGCCGTTCGCATCGAGCCTGTTTCCACGATGCTGAGCACCACTCAGGCAGCCGAAATCCTGAATGTCTCCCGGACAACCCTGGTCAAGTTACTGGAGGAGGGAAAACTCCCATACGAGCAGCCCAACGTCCACCGGATGGTCCGGCTGGAAGACGTCCTGACATACAAGAAAGAACGCTCCCGAAAACGCACCGCCTACTTCCAGGACTCCATGCGGCAAGCCGAAGAGACAGGCATACTGCAGGAGGAGATCAGCGATTACACAGCCGCCGAAGACAGCCACTCAAACCACTAAACGAAGGAAATCCACAGATTCCATTAACACGGGCTGGGCACCATGAAGCTTATTCACAGCTACGGGCAACCAGGCTCTGACGAGGGATTTCACCGCCCCTCAGCTACCCATGAATAAACCTCCATGCAAGATGGCCCAAAGGAGCCCGTGTTTATGAACGGGATGGGGGCTCACCCCCAGCCAGGCCGCTGCCTGCTGAACCGGCAGCGACTCGGGCAGGTCGCCATCTGGCACTGGTCCTTCCATACCGCCGACCCTACGTGTTGGAGCGCGCTCAAAGGCAAGTCCGCCGCATCACCAACTCTCAAGGCCCGGTCAACTCACAAGGACCGGGGACGGCATCGCACCTCATCCTCATGTGAGGATTCCGGATTTTTATGGTTGCCGTTCCCCGACGAGCATGATGAGGACGAGGGAGTGCAACGCGAGGACGCTGCCGACACGCCGGCTATCGGTGGCATTCGGTCATGAGGGCGCGGGTGCCCTCGCTAATACGCTTGTACTCGGTGTGATGGACGTAGTGGCTGGCATCGACGATCACCGACCGCCGGCAAGGGCCACTGCCCACATACTCCGCAATCTCCGCCTCGGTGTAGTTCGTTTCACGTATGGTGTAAACCAACACCGGCAGCTGCTTATCAAACCTGAGATCCCTGACCTGGGCGCGCGAGTCACTGAAGGCGGTTTCCTGCTGCCTCATCACATTCGCGCTCAGCATCATCCAGTTGGTCAGCATCCGCTGCTGTTCAAGATTCTCTTTACTGTAACCATCCGCGCTACTGGCACCGATCATAAACGAGGGATCAGCACCACTGAACGCCGTAATGATACGCATCCACCCAGCCTGCACCATAGGCCTGAAAAACCACGGATAATACCAATCGAACGCGGGACCAGCCTCATTATCTAAAGATCTCGCATGGGGAATGGTGGGATCCAAACCGACATAACCCGCGACCTCGTCGGGATACTGATCAGCAAAGGCCTGGGAGGTCAACCCACTAATGGAATGCCCCATCAGCACATAGGGGCCTTTCACCCCAGCGGCATGCAACGCAGTGTGAACATCCCGCGCAATATCCCGGGGAAGCATAGAAGAATCCGTCACGTCACTCCAGCCGTAGCCGAAGGGCTCCACCACCGTCACCGTCGCCCACCCCGACAGCTCCTTCACCAAAGGCTCAAAATCCAAATCCGGAGCCGGAGTGGCAAGACCCGGAAGCAGAACAATACTCGTATC
>ERZ773076.218-NODE-218-length-32185-cov-5.808310_pt1 | contig 32185 bp, 29 predicted proteins | sample MGYA00580613_ERZ773076 | MGnify/ENA primary metagenome ERZ773076 (study PRJEB29015, sample SAMEA2738005) | human oral metagenome | biome: human oral; feature: human-associated habitat; material: dental | place: China | collected 2057 ...
CCGCGTCGCGCACGGTTTCGTTCATCTGCGAGATGTACTGGTTGGCGACGGTCAGGTTGAGGCCGTACTTGCGGGCCTCTGACAGAATCGTGGCGAATGAATCGGTGGCGAAGTTTTGGAATTCATCGACATAGAGGTAGAACGGCCGGCGGTCGCGAATATCAGGAATATCGCTGCGAGACATGGCTGCCAGCTGAATTTTAGTGACCAGAAAAGCGCCAAGGATGGCAGCGTTGTCTTCGCCGATGAGACCTTTCGACAAGTTGACGATGAGGATTTTTCCCTCGTCCATGATTTGACGGATGTTGAAGGTGGATTTGGGCTGGCCGATGATATTGCGGATGATTGGATTGGCGGTAAAAGCGCCGACCTTGTTGAGCACTGGTGCGACCGCCTCGGCGACGAATTTATCATTCCAGCTAGCGAATTCGACATTCCAAAACTGCAAGACCACGGTGTCGCGGCAATAGCTCAGCGTCTCTTGGCGAAAGCGCTTGTCGGTCAACATACGGGTGATATCGAGCATCGTCGTCTCTGGCCGGTCAAGGAGCGCCAGGATGGTGTAGCGCAAAATATATTCTAGCCGTGGCCCCCAGCTCTCGCCAAACATCCGCTTCAATACACCGATCACTTCTGAGGAGATGTTGGTTTTTTGGTTGGGATTAGTGACCTCTAGCGGGTTGAAGCCGAGCGGATAGGCGGTGTCGGCTGGGTTGAAATAGACGACGTCATCGAGCCGGCTCCCCGGGATGAACTTCATATTATTGATAGCAAAGTCGCCGTGTGGATCAATAATAGCATAGCCCTGAGTATGAAAAATATCACTGAGGGCGAATAGCTCAAGCAGGCCACTCTTCCCTGCACCGGTTTGACCGATAATGTAGACGTGGCGTGAGCGGTCGTAGCGCAGCATACCGAATTGGTGGTTAATACCACGAAAATTGGTCACGCCAAACGCAGAAATCTGGTCATCATTGGCATCGCTACCAGTTAAGATAGGTAGTTTCGACGGTGGTTCGGCAGTCTTGGCGCTGGCCCAGACAATATTTGGCGTTTCGACATTGGTGTGTGGCAGGTGAAAAACTGAGGCCAGCTCTTCGATATTCAAGACAAAACCATCATCGACAAATGAGCGCTTACGGTATTTATCAAGAAACTCTTTGCCAAAGACAGCCTTCATTGCCCGGAAGCCATTCAGGTTAGTGCTATTGAATTGCTTGAATGTACCGACCAGTGCCTGCATATGTAAGCGTGCATTGGCCTGACTTTCGCCCAGGTAAGCGAGTCGGATCTTCACCTCGTAGCCGAGTTTGGTCGCCTTCTTTTCAGCCTCGGCGATGCGGGTTTTATCACGCTCTGATAGCTCTGCTGACTTCGATCGTGTATCGCCCCCCTGCTCTGGTGGTCGCCACAACGCCTCGACGATATCTCCTGCCAGGCGCAACCCTTGATTTACTTCTGGCAGCAGCGAGGTGACGCGGCCGCTCTTGAGGTTGCGGATCCAGCGATCGGCAGCTTGTTGCCAGGTATCAGGAATTGGCCGCACCAGCACCTGCACCCATAGCTCCTCGCCCGTGGCTTCTAGCTTGGCGAGTGTCCCAGTGATACCGGCGAGCGGGTCAACCTCAAAGGTCTGAAAGGTGCGGATTGGCAAGAATTCAGCCGATGTCAAGCTCGCTTGTGTAGATGATCGAGTGGTCACGCTCGTGGTCGGTATAATCTTCTGTGCTCGTGTGAATCTGGACAGTTGGATACTGGGCGTAGATCTGCCCCTCGACGAAGCTTTGCAGGCTCTTTGGTACCCAGACATAGAAGCGGATTTGGCCATTAACAGAGGCAATCTCGAAGCTCAGGTGTTCTTGGTGGCCGCCATTTGCCCGTAGCTCGCGCCGGTCGCGCAGAATACCATGGAGGCTCGCAAACAGTTGCTCGGCAGCTAATTCGCCCTTGTCGTTTGCCCTGGGAATTTCGAGTGTGAGCAAGACGCTCTCGGTCTGATTAACCTGGTCCATACTCTGGTAGTTACGCCAGGTCAAGTACGACAGAACCACGACCAACGGTACCCAGACGTACCACTGAAGCAACGTACCGATGATCCATGAAATAACTTCCATCTGCGGCTAATTATCTCACCTCCGGATAAATTTTGCAAGGTTAAGCTGTTTCGTCAAGTACGTACATCGCCTTGGCCGCTCGTTTGAACTGTGGCTTCGACTGCAGGTTGAGTAAAATTGTTGTCTCTTTGACCTGGCGGCTTTTCAGCACCTGGCGGACAATTTCATCGCGATGCAAAGGCTCCTTTGACTGCTTGAGAATCTCTGTAATAATGTCGGCAACGGTACCGCGGCTATATCCCCAGCTGTCCAGTGCATAGATCCCCCGGCCGATCAAAATGAAGCGCTTATCTTTGATCAACTCATTGTGGATCGCCTGAGTGGTGACATTTTTGCGGCGGAAGTCGCTTTCTCTGATTGACTTCGAAATCTCTGAGAAGTGCATCGGCTTGCCCTTATCTTCTAGGATGACAAATATCTTGTCGCGGATATTCTTTGGATTGACGGTCGGCCATTTCATGAGGCCCCAGTTGCCCTTGAGTTGTGCAAGTTTTTTGCTACTCGAGGCAAGTGCAGCGATATGAGAGGCGTGCTCGTAGTCAAGTTTTTTGTGCAAATCCTCAGCAGTCAGCGGTTGGCCGTGCTTTTTGATCGTCTTGACGATGTTTTCAATCTGCTTCTTGACTGACTTTTCGTCGCCCAGAGAGCTCATGGCAACTGACTGGTAATAATTGTCGTTCTCGTTGACGGTAGTGATATTCGGTGAAAGCTCGGCGATGAAGGCGACATGTGACCGCTCGGTCAGCTCGGTTTGACGCTTGAGAATATGCGTCGCCAAATCTTGAATCCGCCCGGCCCGGCCCATTTCAACCAGATGAGAAGTGATAATCTTCTCGGCGATGCTGACAGATGGCAGCTCACCGTCCGCAATCTTGAGGCGTAGCCGCACCAAAATTGCCTTTTCGAGCTGGCGGACTCGCTCACGGGTGATGCCGAGCATGTCGCCAATTTGCTCAAGCGTCTCCTTGCGGTCGCGCAGGCCGAAGCGCCGACTGATGATCTCGCGCTCCCGGTCTTGGGTGATGCTTGTCAAAATATCTTCAACAGCCGTGCGTAATGCAGCTGCCGTTGCGTCGGTGTTTGGTTTATCACTCATGGTTTGTAAACGTGATCCTCTCTGCCTCACCTCAAGGTTATATCATGATAAAATGGCGTAATTATTTGTATTATATAACAAGCGAGTTTTTATGTCAATCTTATCGCTGTCCTGGCTGGATTATAGCATGACTTTTGCAATTTGAGCAATAGATGGTGTGGGGCTTTTTAAAATTTTAGTTTATGTGACAATTTTATCCCTGTTACACCTGTGGAAAAAGCTTAAGCTTTTTATCAAGACGCTTACGTTTTCATGTATTTTTTGCGCATTTTATGATGATTTTTTGGCCGTTTTGGCTCGCCGAGCTGTAGATGTCTGACGCCGGGTTGGTGAGTTTTTGCCGCGGCGTGCGCGAGTCTTGCGGGCTGGTGCTGCGGCGAGGAGCTCCTTGGCCTGCTCGTGGGTGATGGTTTTTGGGTCGGTGTCTTTAGGGATCTTGGCGTTTTTGCTGCCGTCAGTGATGTATGGGCCAAAGCGGCCGTTCAGGACTTTGATACCATCACCAAAGTCGGCAATATTTTTCTCGGCTTCGGCCTGGAGTTTGGCGGCGTAGAGCTCGCGGGCTTTCTCTAGGGTGATGGTGTGCGGGTCTTCAGGTTTGATGGAGACGAACAGCTTGCCGACTTGGATGTACGGGCCAAAACGGCCGATGTTGGCCTTGATATCGTGCCCGTCTTCCGTTTGACCAACGACGCGCGGTAGTTTAAACATTTCTAGTGCTTGCTCCAAGGTGACGGTCTCGATTTTCGCGCCTTTTGGTAGCGGCGCAAAGCGCGGTTTGTCCTCGTCGTCAGTGGCGCCCAGCTGTAACATTGGGCCAAAGCGGCCAAAGCGGGCCAGGATTGGTTTGCCCGATTTTGGATCGATGCCGACTTCGCGGTTGGCGCCAACTGTGCTGCGATCAATATCGCCAGACTGCTCGATTAATTTATGAAACGGCCTGTAAAATCCGTGCAGCATGGCGCTTTTGGCGAGGTCGGCAGCAGCGATTTTGTCAAATTCAGTCTCGACATTGGCGGTAAAATCATAGTCAACGATTTGGGTGAAATGGTCGGTCAAAAAGTCAGCGATCAGTTCCCCGCTTGGTGTTGGGATGAGCTTGCCGCGGGTGGATCCGGTTTTTTCTTTGACGACGCTGCGGCTGACTTCCTCACCGTTGTAACTGAGGACGATGACATCGCGCGGTTGGCCTTCGCTGTCGCCTTTTTCGACATAGCCGCGGGTTTGCACGGTGTCGATGATGGTAGCGTAGGTGCTTGGCCGGCCGATGCCGAGGTCTTCGAGCTTCTTGACCAGTGAACCTTCGGTGTAGCGGGCTGGTGGTCGAGCAAAGATCTGGCGGGCAGTGATGTCGTGGGTTTCGAGTGCATCGCCAGTGTGGAGCTTTGGCAAGAGTTCGTCTTTGCCGCCGCCGTAGACGCGCAAGAAGCCGTCAAAGGTGATGACTTCGCCTTTGGCTTCGAAGTGTAGGTCTGCGGTAGCTGTCCCTCGGGCATCGTCATAAAATAATCCGGGACCCGAGACAACCCCAGATTTTTTCTGAGATGTCGCTCGAGACTTCAGCTGATTGGTCGAGTTGGTGTCGCTCGTTTCATCTCCTCCGACAGAGGCTGTGGAACGTTCGCGAAGAGCGGACGTTTCAGCCGAACGCTCACGAGCCATCTCCGGTGGAGATGCGAGTGAAGAGTGTACTCTGGAGGAGGATGGTGAAACGAGCGCTTTCTCAATAGCAATTACCACCGTGGTCTTCTCTAATTTCGCTGCCGACATTTGTGATGCCAGGGTGCGGCGGCGAATCAGGTCGTAGAGTTTTTGGTCGTATTCATTTGAGGTGACGGTTTCGCGGGTGATGTCGGTCGGACGGATGGCTTCGTGAGCTTCCTGGGCGGAGGCGGATTTGGTCTTAAACTTGCGGACGGTGGAATAATCCGGGCCGTACAATCGCTTGATGAAATCAGTGGCGCTGGCAATAGCCTGCCCGCTCAAATTGACCGAGTCAGTACGCATGTAGGTGATCTTACCGTCCTGGTAGAGCCGCTGCGCCGAGGCCATGGTGGCTTTGGAGCTGAAGCCAAGTTTGGCGTTGGCTTCCTGCTGCAGAGTTGATGTCGTAAACGGTGCGGCTGGGTTGCGCGTGCCAGGCGTTTTCGAGATGTCACTGACGGTGAATGTGGCTGGCTTGAGGCTAGTTAGGAATTCATGAGCAGCTGCTTCGGAATCAAATTTTTGGTTGAGCTCGGCTTTGAATTCTTGGTTATCATGGATGAATATGGCGGTCACCTTGAATTGTGAGCTGCCCTCAAATTTCATAATTTCTCGTTCGCGTTCGACCAGCAGCCGCACCGCTGGGCTCTGGACGCGGCCGGCCGACTTGCCGCCTGGCACTTTTTGCCAGACCACGGGGCTGAGCTCAAAACCAACCAGCCGGTCGAGGATTTGCCGGGCTTGCTGCGCCTGCACCAGGTTCATGTCGACAGTGCGCGGGTTCTGGATGGCATTGGTGATGGCGTCTTTGGTGATCTCGTGAAAGACGATGCGCTTGGTCGTCTCGATCGGCAAATCCAATACTTTACAGAGGTGCCAGGCGATAGCCTCCCCTTCGCGGTCTTCATCGGTGGCCAGCCAGACGTTGTCTTTGCCGACGGCCTTGACGTTTTTCTTCAGCTCGGTGATGACTTTCTTTTTTTCGGGATCAACTTCGTAGATGGCAAAAAAATCATTCGCCACATCAATCGGCGGCGTACCGTCCTTGGTCTTTTTGACAATCGAGCGGATGTGCCCTACGCTCGACAGGACGTGAAAATCCTTGCCTAAATATTTCTCAATAGTTTTCGCTTTTGCAGGCGACTCGACAATAACCAAATTCTTCATGACTCTCCATGATAAACCGATTAGTAAAAAAATTCAAAAATCACTCTTGTGCTGGGCGCGATGAGTATGAGCGAGCGCGTACTGCTCGTGTGATATACGACCCGGCGGCTTTTATACCTAGCCCAATACCAAGGAATGCTGCCGTATGGCCAAGCCTTCGCACCACTTTGGCTGATCGGTGGGCGGGCTCTTGGCTACTCTCTCTTTCGGATTGGACTGCGTGTTTCGTCAAGAGGCGGCTACCGGCGTAAGACAGTAGGGCTAGATTTTGGCTTGCCATTGCCAGCTTACCGCTTGTGGTGGGTCGCTGGCTCGTTTCGGTGAGCTGCTGAGCCGCCAGGGCGGTCGCCAGGCTATTAGTGACCGCCAGGGTGCCCATGGCTTTCAAGAACCACTTTGGTGCGATGTCTCGATCGTAGAGCTCCCAGCCAATTTTAGTCACTGCCAGCTTATCAAGCGTCGCATCGACTGCCGCCCCGAGATCGCTCGTTTGGCCTGTTTTGCGGGCGATTTGGCCATCTAGGAGATCGGCGACCCGCCCGGCAAGTGTGGAGCCAAACCCCCAACCGGTGTCGAGGTGATTTGATCCGTGCCAGACAAGCAACGCCCCAAGGGCACTAATAGCATTTGGTATAGTTGCGATATCACGCACGAGAGATTGCTCTGCCGATGCAATTGGTTGAGTAGGTGGCTGTGTGGTCATGTGTTCCATTGTGAATCTTATATATAAATAGTCAGGTAACCGACTGGTACTTCGTCAGGTGATGCCGGAGTGCGAGCGTCTCGAGTCATTTCATGGTAGCCGAGGCCATGCTCGACAATAATCTGGCTGCTTGCCTTCTCTGGCCGCTGCTCTTTTGGGAGCTGCCGGTGTACTTTTGCCTTTTTAAACGTTTTGTTGAGCAGGCGCTGGCAATACGGGCTACTAGCGACGCTCTCGGTGATGGTGTCATCTTGTAGGTAGATAACTCGCTGAGCGCCGGTTTGACCATCGTGGGCCTGGAGCGCTGCGATAATCTTATCAATGAGTCGAGCTAAGTTGGTGCGCTCGATGAACTGGGCTATCGCCGGGTCAGTACGCTCTTCTGGTGATCGTTGAAGTCCGGGAGAAATGTTATTGACCGCTCCCCTGACCGCCCTTCCGGCGGTTGTTCTAGTTTCGTGGAGGGCTTTTCGCGCCGCCCGTAGCGCCGCCCGACCGAGGCTGCTCCGAACCGGTTTCTCTGGCTGCCCTGGCTGGTTTGGCTCAGCCTCGCGTGGCCCAGGCTTTTCTGGCTGTGGTATATGATCTGGCATAAGTAAATATATCTTTTCTAAATAGTATGTGAGTGAAGGATTTACTGACGACACTGATATTACACGAAAAACTACCATTCTGTCAATGGTCTGTCTGGCTGCGATGGGTCAGCGCCCAGTGATTGGCGCCGAGCGGTTTGATACTGCCGTTGACCTCTAGCATAGTCAGTGCGGTTGAAAAATCAGCCGCTGAGAGATGTGACCGCTGTTGTAGCTGGTCGCCGTCACGCCAGCCCTCGGCGAGCAGCTGAATGATTGTTTGCTCTGCTGGTGTGCTCGCCAGCGGCAGTACTTGCTGTGGTGACTCTGGCGCTGATCGCTGCGGGGCGATCACTGTGATGATATCGCTCGCTTGGGTGGCGGGGAGCGCGCCCTGTGTGAGGAGTGCATTACAGCCAGCCGATAGCCGGCTCGTGATATTGCCTGGCACCACGAAGACATCTCGCCCCTGGTCTAACGCATGAGCAGCTGTGTTTAATGTACCGCTACGCTCGGCCGCCTCGGTGATGACGACTGCATCAGCCAAGCCACTTACCAGTCTATTTCGCTGCAAAAAACTCCACCGGCTGACAATCTTGCCATCACCAGACTGCCACTCAGAGAGGATCGCCCCACCCTGCTGGATAATGCGGCGAGCAAGTGGCTGGTTAGTCCGCGGCGAAATAGCTGGCAGTGCATCAGCGACGACTCCGAGCACTATGCCGCCGGCTTGCAATGCGGCATCTTGGGCAATGCAGTCAACACCGAGAGCCAAACCACTGACGACAATACACCCAGCCTGGGCCAACTCCTGTGCGAACTGTTTCGTCACTTCGATACCATAAGGCGATGGCTTGCGCGAGCCGACAATCGCCACTACTGGGTTCGCAGGGCTTTTGGCGGCAGGTAAATGGCCAAGATAGCATATCTGGCGCGGTGGCTGCGGGATGGTAGTCAGCCGCTCAGTAAACGGATGCGCGGCCGGCCGAATACAGGTTACTGGCTGGTCCATGACTGTTGACTCATACAACACAAGCTTTTTATAAAAAGGCAATGAACGCTAACCCCTGAGAGGTAGCGTGCACTCTCTGAGTTATTTCTATTGCTTTTCATAAAATTCATGATAAAAAGTATTGACAGTTTGTCAAATGGTTGCTATAATGACACGTGATTGGTAAGGAAACTTACCAAACGTACCTTATACCCCCTATTATAACTATATGTTAGGTTGCGCGCAATGATGCAAAAGTATTCTTACCCTCCACTTTTTGCAATATCACGTTACGCGCATACTAACCCCTTTAACTACCCTTATTTTCAAGGCGACCTCTTAAGCAAAAGAGTATGTGATGTATTGGCAGGTAGCCAGGCGCCGGTCTTTGTAGTGTGACCGTTGACGCTTCTTTTGCTACGGGAGCTCGGGTGGGTTGAAGGGTAACAAAGCGCTAGGTGATGCCCACCCTTACCTAGCGCTTTTTTAGTGGAAACTGCACGACATTCTACTGAACAATAAATGTGATCAGCCTGCAATAATGTGGAACAGCTCGTGATATAGCAATGAACTTGTTTTGTGTTCAAATTCAGTACGCAGGTATAGATTTACAGAGGTGAAAACACTTATACTTTTGTTGTATGGGCAGTGATCTGATGGCCAATAAACTGACCAACGATCGACTGGACAGCCGGCGCCACTCGGTCAGTGATGAGCACTTGCTCGTCGGCCGGTAGGGTCATCAGGACGAACTTATCGGCTGGAACCTGGTGGCTCTGAGCGGTCTGGGTACCAATTCGTATATGCCAAAAATCACTGCCGATGTGGTTATGGAGCGACTTCAAGCCGTTATTGCCACCATCACTGCCGCCCCGGCGGACACGGATGGTGCCGAGGCTGATCGCGATGTCGTCGTGGATGACCAGGATGTCGTCAAGACTGAGTCGATAAAAGTTCATGATTGCTCGAGCAGCCTGCCCGGCTTCGTTATAAAACGTCGTCGGTTTGGCCAGGATGACCTTTTCGGCCGTGGTGTTCGGCGTCAGGCACGAGGCGGTCAGCTGGGCAATATCAGCCAATAGCTTCGGTTTGGGCGTGAAGCCAACTGCCTGCTCGGCAGCGAGATGATCGACTAGCAGGAAGCCGCTATTATGCCGTGTCAGAGCGTAGCGAGCGCCGGGGTTACCAAGGGCAAAAATTAATTTCATACCAGCAGTATAGCATACAGCTGAATGAGGTGGCCGATTCCGCGCTCTATCGACGGGCTGTGTGGGGTCGAATTTTGCCAGTGTTTTGTATTGATCTACGCTGGTTATTTTTACAAATCGTCGACCTTCTGGCTAAGGGTGGTCACTTGATCCTCTAGCTGTGCCAGCCGAGCGTTGCGCCGGCGAGCTGAGCGGATGATAACAACCGCGATGATGATAAGCGCGATAAGCAACACAAGTGGCAGTAAAATGAACGCGATATTTGCTAATAAACTGCTTTGATTGATAGGGACATTGTGATTCATATGAGTTCCTTTCTTCAAAACTTATTGTATAATATGGGTTATTTGCCTGTCCAGCCCCACACTTGTGGAGTATACCTCTAAGCAATGATGACTTTTTACAATATTAAAGCTACGGTTAGATAAGCAAGAAAATAGCCCACCAAGGCTCCAGCCAAAAGGCTCTATATCTGAGAATCTCAGATAGGCCGTCCGGCGAGCTATTTTCTTTGGTGGGCTCTTGCCCTTTTCTTTTATTGACAGTCCGGTTAACCACCTGTTGCTACGCAGTAAATAACAATTATGATGAAGGTTATGAATAACCCAAATAGTATGATCAAGATGGCCCCGATAAAACAGTCGCTCACCTCTCTTACCGTGTCAACAAGTAATAGTAGTATGAAGATTGTGAGCGTGATGAGTATCATCCGTACAAGGATGGTGAAGATCTCGTCCATTTTTCTCTCCTTTCGAGAGTCTGCTCAAAGCGAAAAGGGCAACTTCTGCCCTTTTCTGATAACTTCGAGCAAAAGTTGATATATATATCAATACTCGAATAAAATGTCAATGGTGAGAGCGGGGCGGCAGCGAGCTGTGTGGCCAGGGGTGGGGCTACTGACCCTTTATCCTGCCGCTGGGTTTGCTGCTGCGCGGCCTGTTTGGCCTGTTTGTAGGCTTTGGTGACCGGTGCCAGACCGCGGGCGACGCGCTGGCGGTTGGCTTTCAGCTGTTTTTCGTCGCGGAAAGATAGTTTAATGGGCGTGCCGGCAAAGTTAAAGGCTTCGCGCAGGGTGCGCTCCAGGTAGCGTTTGTAGCTCCAGTGGATAAATTTGAGGTTGCTGCCGTAGATGACGAACCACGGTGGGGCTATGTCGGTCTGGACGATGTAGCGGAGTTTTGGATGCGAGTTCTTCAGGCCGGCTGGCGGATGAGCGGCGACGGCTTTTTGTAAGAGGTCGTTGAGGACGCGGGTTTTGCACTCTTGGCGGCGGCGCTTATGTATGTCGAGGGCGAGGTCGAACAATTTGGCGACGTTTTGGCCAGTGACTGATGAGGTAAAAATCAGTGGCGCGTAGGGCGTGAATTTGAAATGATAGCTAATTTGCGGTGCTAGCTCGTCGTGGGTGTAGGCGTCTTTGCCTTCGACGGAGTCCCACTTGCTGACCACTAGCACGAGCCCCTTGCCCGCCTCGTCGATGATGCCTGCCAGGCGTTGGTCTAGTCCGACGTTTAATTCATTGACATCCATCAGCAGAAAACAGATGTCGGCTTCGTTGATGGCCTGCATGGTGCGAAGGACCGAGAACTTTTCGATGCCGGTTTCTTGCTTGCCCTGGCGGCGGATGCCAGCGGTGTCCAGCAGCTCGATGGTCTGGCCGTGGGAGCGGACTTGGACGCGGTTGACGTCGCGGGTGGTGCCGGCAACGTTGGCGACGATGGCTTGCTGTTTGCCCGCCAAGGTATTGAACAAATTGCTTTTGCCGACGTTCGGCCGGCCGATCAAGGCGACGCGGATGATGTCGTCAGGCGTGGTTTGAGTAGCCGGTGGAATGAGATCGGCGATGGTATTAAGCAGCTCCGAGATGCCGATGTTGTGCTCAGCAGAGGTCTTGATGATGGTTTTGATGCCGAGGCGCTTGAATTCGTCGGTGGGGAGCGAGCCTTTGAGGTCAGCTTTATTGGCGATCAGGAGGACGGGCTTGCCGCTTTTGAGGGCTTTTTTGGCCAGTTGGCGGTCGGCGTCTGATGGGTAGACGGTGGAATCGACCATGACGAGGATGACGTCGGCTGCGGCGGAGGCGTCGGCGATTTGGTCTTGGATGGTGGCTTCAAATTCGTCTTCGGCGGGCTTGAGGCCGGCGGTGTCGATGAGCCAGAATTCGGCGGTTGCGCCAGCGCCACGCTCCTGCACTGGAGTACTCTTTTCGCTTGCATCTCCACTGGAGATACTGCGCGAGCGTTCGGCTGAAACGTCCGCTCCTTGCGAACGTTTCACAGCCTCCAGCGCAGGAGGTGTCGCGAGTGCCGCATTCTCATGAGGAGATGAAGCGCGGCGCTTATACGAGACTTTACCGACGACGTTGTCGCGGGTGGTGCCGGCTTCGCGGGCGACGATGGCGGTGCGAGCACGCGTCAAGCGATTGAACAATGAGCTTTTGCCAACATTGGCCTGGCCGATGATGGCGACGGTTGGTAATTTATGAGGCATAAGTACGCCTATTATATCAGAGGCACGATGATTTCGCGAGGAGAGCGTTATACGAAATGGAACTAACCCTAGCCTGCTGGAGTAGGTGTTGCTGCAGTGGCTGGTGTTGGGCTACTTTCTGGTGTCGGTGAAGCGGGGCTACATTGAGGGCTGTTGGGGACGACGTCGATGTTACCTTCTCTGAAGCCGCTGTATCGGTATATTAATGTAGTGCCATCACAGGCCTTTGCTATAAATTCTCCTCTCCAAAGGTCCCCTTTCTCGCAATCGGCGCTATTAACACAGCCTTTATCAATAACCTGCCAGTCAAGATCGGGGTTGCCGTTTGAATCCGTCTTTATGTCAGTCGTAGGGCTTTCCTGCTCTTGAGCTGTACTGCTTGATGTCGTTTCTGTTGTTGGCTCAGCACAGCCCGAAGTAGTTAATGTAGTAGCTAGGATGCCAAGTATCGCCGCTACTTTGGATAATTTGGGTAATTTCTTTCTTTCGTATCCGCTGGTTGAAAATGTCTCGCCTTTTGCCATATATTATATGCTCCTCATTTTATTTTATAATAAAATAATACACCGATCGTTAGTTTGGTGGCAAGCTACGTTCCTGAAATTCTCCGTGCTTAATATTATCAAGCGAATACTCACCGAAGTCTGTCCGGTGGAGTTTGCGAACGGTGTAGCCAAGGGCGGCAAAGGTGCGGCGGATTTGGCGGTTGCGGCCTTCGCTCATCAGGACGATCCAGCGGTGGTCGTCGCCATCATGTTGGCGCTCGAGCGTCAATTGACTCGGTCCATCTGGTAGCTGGACACCAAAGTCGCTGATCATTTGCCGGTGCAGCGGCTGCAGGGGCCGGTCGAGAGTGACCAGGTAGCGTTTGCGTTTGTGAAACGATGGATGGGTCATTTGGTGGGCAAAATCACCATCGTTGGTCAGGAGGATAAGCCCGGAGCTGTCTTTGTCGAGGCGACCGACCGGCTTGAGGTGGTGGAGCTTCTTTGGGAGTAGCTGGTAGATCGTCGGTACCCCGCCCTGCGAGGCACGCGAGCAGAGGTAGCCGACCGGTTTGTGTAGCATAATTAGCTGATGTGGCTGGGCGGCGAGCGTCTGAGTACGATATACCACGGTATCGCTGGGGAGGTACGGTTGGCCAAGCCGGGCGGTGGTGCCGTTTACTGTGATGAGATTATGGCAGATCAATTCATCTGCCTTGCGGCGCGATATTCCGAGGGCGGTGGCAACAAATTTATTCAGGCGAATGGAGGACGTTGGTCGGTCAGTCATAATATGAACACATTTTTTATTAGGTTATGTCAAATGGTGAGGGTTGTGGGCGCGGCGGCGCAGTCGGCATTGGCCGGGCGTCGGCAGTTGGCTGAGCTGGTGGTGTTGGTGCCGGCGTGGCCTCAAACGCCATAGCCTCTGGTGCTGGCGTAGTGGCTGGTTGGGTAGTTGGTTGATAGGCCGGCCTATCTGGGATAGTCAGCGCTGGGTCGATTCGCTCACCAGATGGCTCGGCAACGATTGATGCCCCACCGATGATTGAGGCCCCACCCACGGGCGCCACTGTTGGTTGGTTTTGTGGCGCAGGCTGGGCAAGTTCTTGCTCTATTTGGATGCTGATAGGTGGTTGGTTGGTCTGGGCTGGCTCGAGCGGCTGGATCACTCGGTCGCTAGGCCTTGCTGGTCGTGGTGGCTGAGCTGGTGGTGCTGGCTGAGGCAGCGGCAATGAGCTGTCGTCGGCTGGTGCTGATACGGGTGCTGGTGCATCGCCCAGTACGTCGTGGACGGTTCGGACGACATCTTCAATTCCGACTTGTGATTTCACCAAGTAGCGGTCTGCCCCCAAAACCTCGCTACGGTGGCGCTGGTCGTCAGACGATAGCGCGGTCATCATGATAACTTTGACATCACGAGTTTCGGTGGTCGAGCGAAGAATGTCAAGCATGTCGAAGCCAGAGATTTTTGGCATCATGACGTCGCTCAAAATCAAGGCCGGGCGCTCTTTGATCGCCATGGCCAGCGCTTCTTCGCCGTCGCCAGCGGACACGATGTCATACCCCTCAGCCAGCAAGCGAACACCATAGATTTCACGTAAATTTTTATCATCTTCTACTAGTAAAATTTTCGTCATAGTTACCTCGTGCCTCTTACTATACTGAAAGACTGACGAAAAATCTATACCCCTTATGGTTGATTTGCTGGTTTTGCGATATCAATGCGTCTTTGCGCCTGTGGCCGCTGTGCTAGTTGCTGCTCAATATGGGCAATAGTGGCGGTGCCAGAGGTGTCGTGTTGGTGTGGTGTCGGGCGTTGAGCTGGCGGCTGGCTTGACTGAGCCGGCTGGTTGGCGGCAGCGACAACGGGGATTGATCGTGACTGTTGGGCTAATTGGCTGGCAGCTCGCTGGATCTTCTCTTCATCCAGCCTGGCCATGGCGTCGTGGTGGCTGATTCGCGGGATTTCTAGCCTGAATATACTCCCACGCTTATACTGACTTTCCACATGGATGTTGCCTGACATGTTTTCGGCGAGCCGCCGCGACAAGTAGAGGCCGAGGCCGGTGCCGTTGATCTCGCGAGTTTCTGAGTTATCAACTCGGTAGAATTTCTGGAATAAATGTGGCACATCTTCGGCAGGGATACCGATGCCGCTATCGGCGACGCTGATCGCAATACGCTCATCGTCGCCAGCGACATCGACGACCACCCGCCCCTCTGGAGTGTACTTGATGGCGTTCTCGATCAGGTTGGTGATGACCTCGCGCAGGTGATCTGGGTCGACATGGCTATAGTAGACGGGGTCGATGACTCGCTCTGAATCATTTGCCTGGCGGGCGATATCCGGCCGAAAGACATACTGAAGCTGCTTTTCGGCGGCGAGGGGGGCGAGACCTTCAAAGATTGTCTTGGTGAAGCGATTGATATTGATCACCCGTGGCTCATTCTTGAGGCGACCATCTTCTGCCTTGCTGACATCAAGCAGATCTTGTAATAAGCGCCCCAGGTGGCGGGCCGACTCATGGGCTTTGGTGACGAAATTACGGGCTCTGGTGTCGATACGAGCGGTCGCTGGATTTAATACCAGCCCCAGGTAGCCCTCGATAGTGGCGACTGGGTTGCGCATTTCGTGACTGGCGGTCGAGATAAATTCTGCCTGTTGGCGCTCCTCGGCTTTCTCTTTGGTGATATTACGAAAGACTACGATAACGCCATCACTGGTTTCATCCTCACCGATCGGCGAAGAGACAATCGACACCAATATTCGCTTGTCAGAGCTGGTCAGCATCATCAGTTTGTCGGAGTGGGTTGGTTTGTGAAAACGAAGTGCCTGGACAATAGGGTTATCAGAGGCGCTCGCCTCGCGGCCATCACTGTTGACGAGCTTGATGACACTCTGCCAGTGGAGCCCCAAGGCATCACCGCCCTGCCAGCCGATGATTTGTTGGGCGGATGGGTTGATGAGCTCGATTGCGCCGTCTTGGGCGATCGCCAATACGCCATCGTCGATCGCGTTGATGACGATATCGGACTTATTCTCGACATGTGAGAGCCGATTCTCGAGGTCAGAATAGGTTTTGTCGCGGCTGTCGCCTCGCGGGTGTTTTTTCCAGATGTGAATGACTGCGCGGCAGCTCAGCGCGCCAGCGAAGGCACCGACCGGCAGCCATGTGGTGGTCAAGTTTGAGTGTGGATCACCCGTAATAAAAATTGTACCCAGCGTAAACAAGGTCAAAAGGCACAGGCCGATACCGACAGTCAATTGCTTCTGCTGTGGCGGCCACAGCAAGACGACTGTCGTACTGCTCGAGAGAACCAAGCTGCTGAGCGCGGTCACATCGCTGAGTAGCTCACCAATTTGTAGCCGATAGACTGAGCCAAAAAACCGCGACCACAGATAAAAAATCAGAATTGTCGCACTGACAAACAGCGCCGTCTCGCATAAACGACGCAACCAAAAACTAATCGATGCTTCTGAATTCCTGATGCCCTCCCGCTGCATAGGCTCTATTATGATCGATTCGATCAAAAAGCGCAACCGTATGGCTGCTAGACAGGCCGAATATTTTGTAGTATACTGATCGACGTCCCATTATATGCGGCCTCATCGTCTAACGGTTAGGACATCAGGTTCTCATCCTGGCAATCGGGGTTCGATTCCCCGTGAGGTCACCACGTGATTATCACAACATTATCGTGATGAGTGGGTAGTGATATGATACCGCGTCGTCTACATCGAGGCGGTTTCTTTTTGTGTCTGACAGATGGTGTAATCGTGTGCTGGAGCGGCTGAAGTAAAGCTGAAGTAAAGAAGTAAATAAGAGCGCTAGTGATAGCGCGGAAGCTGTCATCCCGCCATCGTCGCGATGATATCCACTAATGTGCGCGGGGTGATATCAGCCTTGATCAGATAGCCATCAACTCGCTGGATGATTGCTGACTTGGCCTGATCATCTTGCTCAAAGTTGGTCATGATAAGGATTTTGCTCTGTGGCACGAGGTCTATCTGGCTGTGAAGCGGCCGTAGCACCTCAAGGATTTGGTCGCCACGCTGCTCTGGCAGCATGAGATCGAGAATAATCAGATCAAATGGCTGCTCGCGGGCTCGCCGCAAGCCGTCGTCACCATCGATCACCCAGGTGACATCGTAGCCAGCTTTTTGTAAGCTGCGGACATACATTTCGCCGATAAACTGATCGTCCTCGATACACAAAATTGTCTTGATTTTCGCCATCGCAACCCCCCCTTCTATTGCCGGTACATAGCATGATTTTTTATCCAACCGCTGCCCTTGCGGATAAGTTGGCGGTTCAGCTGGCCATCTTCGAGCAGCCGGTCTTGCACACTGGCGTAGGTCGGCACGGTAAAGGAAAAGCTTGACCCCTCGTGCTCGCGGCTACGGACCGAGATAGAGCCGCCATGACTCTCGACAAACGCCTTGCAGATATACAAACCGATACCGGTGCCGGCGACGTTCTTGCGGCTACGGTGTGAGCGATAAAATTTGTGAAAGAGATTTTTCACTACATTTGGTGGCATACCAACCCCGTTGTCGCGGACAGTCAGCTCGACGAATTCGCCCTTTTGCGCGGCGGTGACTGATATCACACCACCTTCGAAGCTATATTTGATGGCGTTGTCGATCAGATTACTAATCACCTCGCTGATACTGCCGCGATCGGCCGCCACAGTCGGTAAATTCTCTGGCAGCGAGACATTGAGAATCCGTTGCTGGGTTGAAGCTCGCAGCGCCATATCATCGGCAATTGAGGCGTAAATATCGCTAAGGCGATCTTCGCTGAGATGGACGATCAAGTGATGACGGTCAAAGCGCGAGACGTTGAGAATGTTGTTGATATAGCTCGACAAGCGGTTGGCTGAGACGATGAGTCGCTCGAGTAGCTGCGGCTCATCACCGTGTAGTCGGTCCGCCAGCTCTTGCGTCAGTACATCAAGATACCCCCGGATAATGGTGACCGGCCCACGCAGCTCATGGGCGGCGAAAGCGATGAAGTTAAGATCTTCCTCTTCTGGTAGGTAGTGGTCTGACCGATCAAACAGCACGATAACCGTCTCGCCGGCAGCACCTCGCTGGTAAGAGGCTGTGATGTCAAAAAAACGAGTTTGCTGGATGCGTGCTGGGTCGGTGCTAATTCGTCGCCACTGCCGCTCAGCGCTGACTGCAGTTGTCTCGATAGCTTCGAGCCAGTCGGTCAGTGGCTGATCGTCAAGAAAGTCGAGCGCCAAGTATGGCTCACCAGTCGCGTCTTTGACGACTGGGGCAGCACTGTTGGCGGCGATAATTTGCTTCTGGGGGTTCAAGACGACAATGCCACAGCTGGTGTGATCAAGTGCCTCAGCGAGTATATCGCTAGCAGGCCGAGCCTGAGGCTGGCTATCAGCATAGAGGTAAATCGCCTGCAAAACGGCGCTGAAGCCAGTGCGAGTATAGTGCTTGGCGTTGGGGTGTGGCGGCTTCGGTGCCTGTGGGTCACCAACCTTATGACCCAGTGCTGTCAGTATTGTATCCATCGGCTCTGTCATAGTTGGCAGGAGTAGTATATATAGCCCTCCCCCAAGCAAAAAGATGAGCAACAGTATCGACCACAAGAGCGGCGACTGCCACGATAGCACCCCGGCCCATTGGAGGATGAATCCGACGCTCAGGCTGACCACGGCATGAACTCCGATACAGATCAGGATATGGCTGCGATGGTAAAAATGTTTATAGTCAGATAACGTTTTGGTGCCTGGCGTTATTGCCACGACACACCTCCTCGCCCTGGCGTGATGGTGGCGATCCATGTCTGGCCACGGTTGAGCGCAATTGGTTTGTTGGCTGCATCGACTAAGGTGAGGGGCTGACTCATGCCCTCTTTGCGCCAGGTCGCTTCTACCACGGTGCCATTTTGAAAGATGTGTGCTTTGCCAGTACCGGTGGTCACCACATCTTCGTAGGCGTCAGCGGTGCCAGCCCGTCGCTCTATAGGTGCTTCGAGTACGACCACTACGTGCGGGGCAATCTGCCCCTCTTCTCGGTCGGTGTGCGGTGCCCCGGCCATTGCGCGGACATAAGTATTTGCAGCCTTGTCGTACACGTAGCTAGTGTTGTAAAGATTACTACTTAGGTTGACGGTGATCTGGTTGGCAGTTGGTGTGGCCGGCTGCTTCGTCTGTTTTTTGGTGCTCTCCGGTGTGACCGGCTTGGGATCTTGGCGGGCAAAACTTTGGAAGACAGACTCTTTATACCCTTTGGCGGCGTTCAGCTGATCGAGGCGCTCACCAGAGGTGTACATATTGTGCGGAGCTCGCCGGTCATTTGCTCGCCAATAGCTCCCCGCATTGAAGAACTGGTCAATATCGCGGTAGTTACCGTTTCGGACCTCGGCGAGGGCGTTTGGGCTGCCGCCCACATGGGCGATCGATGCCTGATACTGGGCGCCCCAGCTGAGATAATAGAGCCGTAGGCTACGGACTGGCCCGATCAGGGCTGGCTTATCGTGCTGGTAGACCGCTAAGAAACGAGTGATACCACCTTCGGCCACCGCCTCATACACGACGCCAGCTTTTTTGAGGCCAGATTGTGGCCGGGCACTGGGGCTATTCTCGATCATCACCGCAGTGACTGGCTGTGTGGTAGCGGCTTGGTTAGCGACTGGCAGGCCGGTCAGCGGTGAATAGTATTTTTTGGGCGCTTGCTTTTTGACACTTAGTGGCATGTTGCGGTAGTTTGGTTTTTTGTGAAGCAAAAAGTAAGTGATCGAACCGCTGATCAAAATAAGCGCGATGCCACATACCACGGTAGTGGCCAAGTGGTGCTGATTGACAAAGGCTCGTAACCGCTGCAGTTTGCTGCGGTGGTCGGTGGTGTGGTGGGGTGCTGGTTTGATTTTTTTCATGGTTATGGTTAGTATAGCATGTCTTGCGAGTCGAGGCAAAGTGAGGTGGCCTACTCTAGCTGAGTATCAGCGTGGTCGAGCCGTGTCAGTGTTCGCTGGCGGCCTAGTAGTGCCAGCGTATCATTGAGCTGCGGGCTAAATGGAGCCCAGGTGGTCGCGATACGAATCAAGCTAAACAAGACGGCCGGCTTCTGGCTCGTATCGCACAGTAGCTGGTTAAGGCACTGCTGGATTGCCTCTGGTGTCCAGGTGGTGAGGCCAGCGAGGGCCTGGCGCGCGGCTTGGAGAAGCTGCCGTTGCTCGGCGGGGGCGAGTTTTTTGAGCTGTTTATGCTGAGCGAGCAAATCTCTATTGACCGTTGGCTCAGCAAAGAAGTAGTCGGTGAGCCCCGGTAAATCGCCCAGTGTCTTAAGCCGATCCTGGACGAGCGCCAACACCTGCATTTTGTACGCCTCGTCGTGCTGCTGAGCACTGGCTGGCCAAAATCGAGCCACTCGCTGAGAGAGCTCATCTAGCGGTAGTCGCCTAATCCACTGGCCATTGAGCCAAAGCAGGCGCTGCTCATCAAATCGAGCACCAGATTTTTGGACGCGGTCTAAGCGAAAGCTGTCGATGAGCTCTTGGCGGCTAAAAATCTCTTGCTCTGTACCGTCGTTCCAGCCGAGCTGTGCCAAAAAGTTCATCATCGCCTCTGGTAGAATCCCCTCATCGCGGTACTCGGTGGCAGATTTGGCGCCGTCGCGCTTCCCTAACTTTTTGGTGCCGGTGGGCGCCATGATGTGCGGCGCACAGGCGAGTACCGGCGGCTCTAGCCCAAGAGCCTCGTAGAGTGACAGATACTTTGGTGTGCTGGCGATATATTCTGACCCGCGAATGACATGGGTGACCTGCATTTCATAATCATCGACAATGTGGGCGAAATTGTAGGTCGGGAGACCGTCTGACTTCATCAATACAAAATCATCCAAGGCTTCAGGCCCGGCGCTTAACTGCCCCATAATTGGGTCATGCCAGGTGTAGCGCTTGATCGTCGGCACGCGAAAGCGGAGTGGCTGCGAACCATCCCACACTGGCGGGTTCGCTGGCCGGTGGTCACGATATAAGAAAGCTCGTTTCTCAGCATGAGCATGCTGGCGAAAAGCTTGCACCTCTTCTGGCGTGTAGGGGTCGGCATAGGCGAGACCCTGCGAGACCAAGCGCTCAGCCCACTGCTGGTAGAGTGCCCGGCGATCTGTCTGATGGTAGGGCCCATGCGCGCCAATTTCGTGGCCATCGGCGGTTGGGCCTTCATCCCAGTCTAGGCCGAGCCAGCTGAGCGTCTCGAGGATAGTAGCTTCGGCTCCCTCCACAAAGCGTGCTTGGTCGGTATCTTCGATTCGCAGCAAAAATTGACCACTATGATGGCGTGCGACCAGCCAGGCAAACAGCGCGGTTCGCAGATTACCGATGTGCATATAGCCGGTCGGACTTGGAGCAAAACGAGTACGAATAGTTGTCATGCTGTCTATTATACCCTACCCTGGCGCTATTCATATGATTCACAGGCTAGCGATAATACGCTGGACCTGCTGGCGTGAAAGTGGAGCGGGGCCACTGATGTGGTAGAGTATACCGCCGTTCACCCAGGTGGTGAGTTGGTCCGTACGATAAACGGTCAATCCATTGATCAAGATAGTGGTGATAGTTTGGTGCTGGCGAGTCAGGGATTCTTTGACCGCTGCCGAGTCCCAGCTGCTTTTTTGTTGTGAGATCGTGTACCACGTACTATCGCCGCCACCACGGTAGCGAAAGGTCAGCGAGACGCGACCATCGTGTGCCTTGATTGATCGGTCGAGCGTATACCCATCTGGTTGATACCCTGGTAGTTTTGCCTGAATACCCGCCTGTATTGCCGCTATACGCACCGAAACAGCTGGCAGATTGAGATACACCAAATAGCCACCGAGGCTAATCCCACTCAGCCCAATGACCGCCACCAAGAGCCGCTGCCAGGCCGTTAGTCTGCGCCGCCACGGCGTACCGCCGCGTGCCAATTGCTGGTGCGGCTTTGGCGCTGGGCTATGCAGCGATTTGGGCGGGTGGCTAGGGGCGGTTGTCATCGGGTGAGCTCCTGAGGTGTGTCAGCTTATTTCTCTTAATCATACTAAAGCGCCTATGGTTCCTGCAAGGGCTGGTCTGTGATATAATTCGCCTGATATGTATCATCGTAGAAATCATAAAAAAGAAGTGGTTCGTCGGACGTTTGTCTATGCGATCATGACGATCACCACGTTTGTGTTGTTATTTATTTTGATGTTCCGAATGCTCGGCTACCGGCTTGATCTTACTCGGCATACTATCGAGCAGACCGGTTTGGTGCAATATGATTCGTTTCCGCGTAGTGCACTGGTCAGTGTCGATGGGATGAACCTCGAGGTGACGCGTACCAAAAATACCGTCTTACCGGGCCCGCACACATTTCGGATGACCCTCAAGGGCTATCAATCCTGGCAAAAAAACATGACAATCAAATCTGACACAGTCACTCAGCTCAACTACGCCCGACTAATACCAGAGCAAAAAAAGGTATCTACGATGCACGAGTTCGCCCAGCTCTCAGCAGTGAAATTTGCGCCAGCTGGCCAGTATGTATTGGGTATTAGTACTCAGCATGCCACGCCAGCTGCCGTCTGGGGTGACCTCCGTGATGTCAAAAACCCAAAGTTTACCAGTCAGGCGCTCGATAAGTCAGTGGTCAAGGGGTATGATCACGCAGAAACCACGCATGCCTTTGTGATCAGCGAATGGGATACCAGCGGCCGCTTTGCCCTGGTCAAACACACCTACACCACCAAGGAGCAAGCTGACGCAGCTGCCAGCAAGCAAACTACCGCCACAGGGTCGGTTCAGTGGCTACGGCTTGACCGTGAACACCCGACCGAGCTGGTCGATGTGACCCAGGTGGTAGGCTTGGATGTCCAGTATGCATCGTTTAGTGGCACAAATGGGAATGACATGTATATTTTGCAGTCGAATGGTGACGTTCGCTCGGTGCGGGTTGCTGATGCGACGATTTCTCGCCCGCTCATCCAAGGAGTGCAGTCGTTCACTATGTATGGCAATGACACCCTGGCCTATGTGGCGGCGGCACAAGATGGCCACCGCGACGCCGGTGTCTGGAAAAAGGGCTGGAAAACACCTCAGGTAATCCGTACACTCTCGGCGGCAGGGTCTGCGCCGGTCCATATCCGGGTGTCACACTATTTCCACAAAGACACAGTGGTCGTGAGCGTAGGTGCCCACGTGACAATATATCGCGGTAAGCTCCCGGAAGATCGTGAGGCACTGCAGCGTTTTCTGAAAAACAGTCGCACCTTTGACTTTGGTCGGCCAGTTGCCAAAATGACCATGAGCAACAACGGCCGGTTTATTGTGGTGAATGACCAGACTGGCTACATGAGCTATGACATAGAGCGGCTATCGCGTTCATCATATATCTCCCTGCCGAACGGTACGCCACTTACGTGGCTTGATGAGTTCCACCTCTGGCATGTCGATCAATCAGGCTCGCTGGTCATGCAGGAATTTGATGGCGCCAATCGTAGCCAACTGACTCCAGCGACCGCCGGCCTCGATGCGGTGCTCTCGCGTGATGAAAAGTATATATTTGTCTTGCTTAAGCCGGCTGGTGCCGAGACGGTCAAATTACAGCGGTTATCGATGACCATCAACGAATAAATCAACAGGGCCGCGATATTCACTCGCTTAGGTTTTACGCTTTCATATTGTCAGTGTCTGCCGCGGTAGGGTACCGGCAGCTGTTCAGCCTCTACCTCCCTACCCCGGCTCAAAGCAGTGTGGTGGGGCAGCGATCTGTATAGGAAACATACGGAAGGAGTATAAAAAATCGCGGTCTCTCGCCGAGATGTAGCACCTTGTTTAGCGGTGAAATAGCCGCTCGATAACCGTCTGATTTGGCTTGCCAGGGATGCCTTTTGAACTGCCGGTGTCGCTGTTTGTATTAGTGCTTGGCGCTGCTTTACTTGGGTCGGGGCTGATCTGCTCCGCGAAGACTAATAGGCGCTTCTCGGCTGTCCCAAGTGGTACGCAGCTGACCAGTGTGAGCATCGGTTTGGTGGTTTTGAGCTGGACTTTGCTGACCGCGTCTGGCAACACGACCTCGGTACTGGTGATGCTGTAGGTGTAGCGCTTCCCTTCGTAATTCATGTAGATCAAGTCACCCTTGGCGAGCTTCTCGTTCTGTGCGAATACAAACTTATAGTCACCGGCGGCAAAGGCGTCGTTTGACGAATGAGCGGCGAACACCGCGTTGCCCACCTGGCCAGGCACTGCGCTGGCGCCAGCAATTGCGAAATGGGCGATCCCCTTCTCCATAGCCTTCATTTGTGATTTTTCATCTGACCCTGCACCATACACCACCGGTGCATCGACATTGATTTTGGGGATAATCATCCGAGGCTCCGGTGCGACTGCCACATTATTCGTTGGGTCGACAATGATATTTTGTGGGTCAATGTTTCCAGGGGTAGTGTACGCGGCGACGGCGCCAAAGATGATACGGTTGTACTGCAGGAATAGTAAGACAACGAGTACAGTGAGGCCGGTAAGCACTGGGATAAAGTGTCGTGAGGCAGTGGCTTTGCGAGCGCCATCCTTGACTTTCTGGCGAATTTGGGCCCGGAGTTTTTTGATAGCGGTCTCTTCGGCGGGGTCTGGCTGTGTGGCCTGCGCCTTGGCGAGCTCGGCTAGCTCTTTTTCTTTGGCACTGAGATGATTGGCGTAGTAGCGCTCATAATACATTTGGTAATATTTTTGCCAGGCAGTGTGGTACTGGCGCCACTGCTCGGCGGTTGCGTGGGGAGTGTGCTGACTACCTGAGCGCTGCAAGGTCGCGGGGATATTCTGTACCTGCTGTGCCTGGGGCGACTGGGCAGCGGGCGCGGGCTGAGCCGGAGACGGTGGCTGGGCCGGGAGGTGCTGCTGCGCTGCTGCGGTAGATCGAGTGGTTGTGGCCTGGGCGGCCTGAGCGGCTACACCGGCAGGGCTCCCTTGCTGGCTGGGCTTCGCTGGCCTTGCTGGCGGCTGAGTATTTTGGTGTGGTGATGATGGCTGGGCTGGTTGAGCTGGCTGAGGCCTTGGCACGGTATGCTGAGCTGTAGTCTGTGGTGGACTGTAGGGTCGCCGCTGGCTGGCTGGTGAGGTGGGCCTCACTTGACGAGGCGGCTGGCCACGGTAGATCGAATCAAGCTGCTTACGGATCAACTGGGCAGCTGCAGTACGTTGGGTCGAATAATTGCGTGGTGGTGGCGTGGTGGTACGGGGCTGATATGACGGATGAGACGGATTACCTGACCGCCCGCTCGACTGATTATTCGTCGGGTTCATCAGTCTAATTATACCGCATAATAGCTGGAAGATAAAGCAGTACTGGTTGCAGCCAGCTACCCAGTGTGCTAGTATGAAAAGCAGATTTGGAGTGCTCTCTCGTGCCGCGGTGGCGGAATTGGTAGACGCGCTAGACTCAAAATCTGGTGAGCAATCGCTCGTGCCGGTTCAAGTCCGGCCCGCGGTACCAGAGGTCGCTCCAGGTCTTTTTTATATTGAATTATTGGCCGAGCCGACTGGCGAGCGTCGGATGGGGGACGTGCACAGCGCCACTAGCAGCAGCGGCCAAAGGGGTGTGGGCAAGCCACAGCAGGTGGCTAGCTATATAGCTTGCGACAGTGCCTCGCCAGATAGTGAGTGGTGTCGCCCAGGCCTGGGTGATCACTTGGCCGCCCTGCGCCATGATGAGCTGCTCTGCATGAAAGGTGACAATCGTCGCTGGGTAGGTGATGGTAAATTTATGAAGCGTTTCGACCAGCTGAGCTAACTGCATATGAAACGTCACTAACTTTGGGTAATACACTGCGCGGAACATTTTTTGGAGCTGTGCCAGTGAGACGACATATAATAATTGTGGCTTTTCGAGCAGGGCTGCGGCGTTGTGCTGCACGAGGTCGACTGCATCGCGCGTCAGCACGACTGGCCGTTGGGTGTCGTGCAAGAAGGATTCATATAGACTGGCAGTTTGGCTATTTTTGCCAGCATCACCGATCAGCAAGATACCATCGGCCCAGCTATCTAGGGCACGTAGGGCTGCGATGGCCTCTGAAGACATCCCGCCAGAAGGAGTGGTCGGCGCAAATAGCACATCAGTCATCTGAGGTGGCACGCTTTTTTGCAGGGCATCAGGCAGGATGACTCGCACCTGCCCCACCCCAGCGTGATGCGTCGCTTGATAGCTATGCGCCACTGCGGCAAACCCTAAAGCATTGCCGCCGATAATACCGAGCTTCCCGGCTTGGTCGCGCCGCTCTGGCCGCTGCCATTCGGCGTCTGGATAACAGGGTTGTTCAGGTGTTTGCCGCTGCCAATACGGATACATCTCTACCCTACCTCGATATCGATACTGACCGGGCAATGGTCGCTGCCCATTTGACGTGGGTGGATAGCTGGGTTGGTGACTCGGGGGGCGATATCGGCCGAAGCGAGCCAATAATCGATCCGCCAGCCGATATTGCGAGCTCGGGCATTCGCCCAGTGTGACCACCAGGTATACGCACCAGTTTGCTCTGGGAAGGCCGCCCGGAAGGTATCGACGAAACCGGCATCAAGGTAGTGCTGAAAGCCGCGGCGCTCCTCGGCGGTGAAGCCGTGTTTGCCGGTATTTGCCTGAGGGTTGGCTAGGTCGATCGCAGTGTGTGCGACGTTCATATCACCAGAGTATAAGACTGGCTTAGGCTGGCTATAGGCCCCAGCCGCGAGCTCTTTTAGGTACGCAAGACAGGCTGGATCCCAGTGGTTGGCACGGAGCTGGAGGCGGCTTAAATCACCTTTGGCATTTGGCGTATAGCAGGTGACAAGCCAAAAGCTGTCGAATTCAGCAGCGATAATTCGCCCCTCGTCGTTTGGGTTTCCGTAGCGATCGACGGGGAGGCCATATTGTGTGATCACCGTATCTGGGAGGCCGTCGCGATACTGCCGGGGCTGAGTTCGAGAAAGAATTGCTGTACCGGCATAGCCCTTTTTTTGTGCGGCATAAAAATGCTCATGATACGCTGGTAGGTCGAGCTCGACTTGGTCGCGGCTCGCTTTGGTTTCTTGCAAGCAGATGATATCTGGCTGATAGGTATCCAAAAACTGCGCAAATGCCCCCTTTTTGATGACTGCGCGGATACCGTTGACGTTCCAAGAGAATAGCCTCATATGATGGATTATACCTTGAAAAAGTAGTTTGATGAAGTCGACTCGGCGGCCGCGGGCTTGCCTTGTTTGCTATACTATTACATATGAGTGAAGAGAGTGGCAAGAAAATGACCGTGAATATGGTCTCTGAGAGTGAGTTTACTGTCCAGGGGCACGGTGTTCATACTGCATATGTTGAAATGCGTGACTCACTGCAAAAACGGGTGGCCGACGTACAGATTGCGACCAATGCCAAGGGGAAGTTCGATGTGGTACATATTCACACGCCGGGGCTGTACGCGGTCAGTAAATTGCTGTTTTCTGGTAAGAAGCGGGTTGTCTCCGCTCACCTGGTGCCAGATAGCCTCGTTGGCTCGTTTAAAGCGGCCAAGTTGTGGCGGCCATTTGCCAAGTTTTGGCTCACGTTTTTATATAATCGGGCAGACCTCGTGCTGGCGGTCTCTGGCTACACCAAAACCGAGCTTGAGCAGATGGGGGTCACGCGGCGAATTGAAGTGCTATACAACACGATCGATACCGCACGCTACCAGACGTCTGCCCAAGAGAAGGCCAGAATTCGTCAGAAGCTACAGATCAGCCCAGACGCCTGCGTGGTGGTGGGAGTCGGCCAAGTGCAGCCACGAAAACGAGTCGACATCTTTCTTGATATGGCCAAAAAAATGCCCGAGGGCCAGTTCATTTGGGTTGGTGGGGTGCCGTTTGGGGTGGCTGCTGCCGATAATTATGCGATGCAGCGGATGATTAAACACCCCCCACAAAATATGAAATTTACCGGGGTGATTCCGTTCGCTGAGGTGGCCGATTACTATAAGGCGGCAGATATTTTTGTGCTGCCGAGCGAGCAAGAAACCTTTGGCTTCGTGACAGTCGAGGCGGCGGCGGCTGGGCTACCGGTCGTCCTGCGCGACATCCACGACTATGACGACACCTTCCGAGACGGCGCTGTGATGGCCAAAGATGATGATGACTTCTGGCACTGCGTTAAGCAGCTATCGTCGGATCCGGCGCTGATCCGGGCCGCCCAAAATCGCTCCGCGAAGATCGCTGCTCGGTTTGACAGCAAGGCTGGGGCACAGCGGCTGCTTGATTTGTACAAGAGTTTATTTTAATAGTGGTATAATAAGGCTATGAAGATCGGACTTTTTACTGATACATATCGGCCGTCGATAAACGGGATCGTCTTTGTCGTCGAGTCGTTGAAGCGCGAGCTAGAAGCTATAGGGCACGAGGTCTACGTGTTTTGCCCTGCCAAGTCGATTCACCCGGCTAAGCAGGCAGAGCTGCTCCACGAAGATGACAATAGCCATATCGTCCGCTTTCGCTCGATCAAAGGGGCGTTTTTTGATGACTACGATACCTCGGTGTTCTTCCCGCCGATTGTCCAGCGGCAAATCGCCAATATGAACCTCGATGTGGTGCATATCTTTACCCCGTCGCAGATCGGTTTGCTGGGGGTAAGCGTCGCCAAAAAAGCTGATATCCCGCTGGTGATACAACACTGCACCGACCTCTATGAGTTCGTCGATCATTACCCGGCTGTTCTGCCGGGCGCCTTGGCTTTGGCGGGGATTGTCTTCCCGCTATCAGTCAAGTTGCGCGGTCAGGATCTGCTCGAGGTGATCAAGCTTTACCGGCCACGAGGTGGCGTGACGAAATGGAATAAAGACATCATCGAGCGGATGATGACAATCCTCCACAGCAAGGCTGACGCCGTGATCGCCCTGTCGCGCAAGAGTCAAAATCAGCTCGAGTCGTGGCAGGATGATGAATATTACTACGATATCACCCTGATGCCAAATGGTGTCAATGCATTGCCAAAGCCGAAGAAACAGGACGTCGAAGCATTCCGGGCACGATGGGGGCTGGCCGAGGATGATGAAGTGTTCGGCTTTGTCGGCCGACTGGGCGAGGAGAAGAATCTGCCGATCCTCATCCAGGCGTTTGACCGCTATATCGCGGCGGCTCGCCCAAAGTCAAAGTTGCTGTTTGTCGGTGATTTTGAGTACCGCAAAACGCTCGAAGAAATGGCTGCTGCGACGCATTACCCAGATAGAATTATCTTTACCGGTGCGCTGCCACGAGAAGAGCTTGGTGTCGCCTACCAGGTGCTCAGCGTGTTCACCTTCCCGTCGCTCAAAGACACCCAGGGGTGGGTCTTACACGAGGCGGCACACGCTGGTAAGCCAATTGTCCTGATTGATACTGCGGTTTCGGAGGTTGTCAAAGATGGAGTCAATGGCTATTTTGCTGAGAATGATCCGGCCGATCTGGCGCAGCACGTCATCAAGCTGCTGGCAGATCCGCTGATGCGGCAGGCCTTTGGCGAGCAGAGTAAGCAACTGGCTCGCCGCTTCACCGAGCGTAGCCAGGTCCGTAAATTGGTCAAACTGTACCAAAACGTTATCGACAACCATCCAGCGGCGCGTCGGTCTGCCGACGATGCGGCTGCTGGCCGCGCACACGATGGCAAATAGCGACAACCTGCTCGGCGCTTTTGGCCCAGCTGTAGCGGTTGGTGTTTTGTAGCCCCTGCCTGATCATCTGACATGACAATTCAGGGTCGGCGAGACGCTCGATTTGGGCGGCGGCATGAGCTGGTGAACGAGGGTCAAAATAGAGCGCCCCCTCCCCTCCTACTTCGCGAAAGATCGGCGTATCGCTACAGACGACTGGCACGCCAGCGTGTTGTGCTTCGATGATTGGCAAGCCAAACCCTTCGGCTCGGCTGGCAGTCGCCAGGCAGCGGGCACTTCGCAGAAGCTGGCGGTACTGCTGATCGCTGACACCATCGTGGATAATCACTCGGTCGCTGACGCCGCACTGGGCGATGAACGCCTCGAGCTGCTGGCGGCGCTTGGCAGGAATTTTACTACATAAGTCAAGGATTATGCCGGGCAGCTGCGCAATTGCCTGGATCAAACATTCAGCATTTTTGTATGGTGTGAAAGCACCCATATATACTACATGGCGAGAGCTGGCGTGGTCGGCTGGGCTGGTATCGCGAAAACTATGTGCCACTGCATTTGAGACGATCGAGACAGGCCGGCGGGTCATGCGGCGCTCGGCGAGCTCTTGCCGGGCAGTCTGGCTGACAGTGGCGACCGCATCGGCGCTATTAAGGAACCGACGCATCGGCCAGAGTGACGAATGAAACAATCGCCATTTGAGGCGGATATCCCAGGCTAGCCACTGTGGCGGCGTCTGGTATGTGAAAAATATCAGGTCATGAATCGTCAGCACTAAGCGGTAGCGACGGCCATATGAGCCCATGAAGAAGGATGGCGAGTAAACAATATCAAAGTGGTGTGGATTGATCAGCCGGGCGATGAAAAACTCTCGGTATAGCTGAGCAGGGTTATTGGCCATCAGATATGCCACCTCTGGTAGCTGCCCTAGCTGTGCTTTGTCGTAGATCAGAATGGTCAGGTTGATGTCATCACGTTTTGCGAGTTCGTGGATGAGACTGCTCGAGTAGCGGCTCAGGCCATCGCTTGGCGCATCGGTACGAATCCAGCGGGCATCAAATAAAATATTCATACGCTCTATTATATAATCTGTATGCGTCTCTTGCTACTATATTAGCTCATCGACTTGTCTGCGATAAATTGAGTGATAGCCTCAACTGTTTCAGGGACTTTTTCGTAAATAATCAGATGGCCGGCTCCGGGGATTGTCACAAGGCTTTGGGGGTCGATTGCCTGTGCAAGGTGCTCGATATGCTTGAGCGGTGTGACGTTGTCTTGTTGCCCAGTGATCAGCAGTAGGTCTTTTTGGCGTAGACTGTCGGCGTAGTTGATCATGCCGTGTTGACTGATTTCTTGGTAAATAGCTCGGTAGAAATCAGTGCTCGAGACATCGAGGTCATACAAGCCGTGCTGATAGATCTGCCGGCGGATATCGGTGTCTGCGGTCTTTATCAAGCCAAACGCGGTGAATCGCGACATAAATTTACTAGAGATAACTCGCATCCCTAGCCTGCCTGTCTTGGCGCCGAAGCCATAATATAGCCGACCACAGAGATAGCCGACCCAGCGCTGATCGGTGATGCCAGAAATAGCAGTTGGCACTGGGCTGATGACAATGATTTGCTGTCGATGCGGTGTCGGCTGCTGCTGGATCATACTACTGGCGATCAGTCCGCCCATCGAATGGCCAAGCAAGATCGGTGGCTGCGGCAAATCTAACTGAGCAATAAATTGGTTCATCAAGACCGCTAATCGTTCGATCGACCAATCGTGCTGCTGCGGCAGGTCACTACTGCCAAACCCCGGAATATCTGGAATAATCAAGTGAAAATCGGATAGCAGCGGCTCAAAGCACCGAAATCCCCTGTGCGAGCCGGTAAAACCGTGAAACATCACGATGGTCGGCGTTTTGTCTGGGTGGTGCGACCAATAGTCGATTTTTAGCCCACCTGGTAGGGTGACACTCTCAGGCATTATCGTTGGAGTATCCTTTTGTGTTCACGCTCAATATCGCGCCGCTTGATAGTCTGGCGTTTATCATATTTTTTCTTACCCTTCCCTAGGGCGATGACTAGTTTAATATAGCGACCGCCGGTCAGTAATTTGACGGGGACGATCGTCATACCCTGCTGGCGAGCTGCTGCAAACTGGCTGAATTGGCGGCGTGCCACGAGTAGTTTGCGAGGGCTGGTGTCGACCGTTCGGTGGGGTGACTGGCCTCGCTCAGTCAGCTTGAGCGAAAAGCTGGCGTTGTTGAGCCAGAGCTCACCATTTTTGACAGCCACAAAGCTGCCCTTGAGTTGGACATGGTTCTCACGAGCAGCCCTGACTTCTGGCCCAGTCAGTACTAATCCGGCGACTAATTCGTCGTCTAGCTGGTAGTCAAACCGGGCCCGCCGATTGATAATGGCAGAGGGTTGCGTATGCTGAGATTTTTTACCTGACATGCCAGGATATTATACCGTATTGTGGCGGATTCGTCATCATTCTCAGGGGTCTACTCGGCCAGTGTGCTACAATAAAGGGCTGAATGATCGCAGATATTTCGATTCAAGAGAAGAGTTTTGGCGACAAGACGTTGATGCGCGACGTCAAGTTTAGCGTGGATGATGGCGAGAAGGTCGGCGTGGTCGGTCGCAACGGTGTCGGTAAGTCGACGCTATTTGGTATATTGGCGGGTACGGATACTGATTATACCGGTGAGGTGATTTTTCGCCGCGGCATCACCGTGGCCAGTACGGCGCAGGAGCATCATGGCTTGGGTGATCAGACGGTGTTGAGCTACATTTTGGCGGGGCTGTCAGAATATGCGAGCTTAAAGAAAATTATCGATGAATATCCCGAGACTATGGGCGATAATATGCGTAAGATTGAGGAGTATACCCAGGCGCTGGAGCGATTTGATCAGAAAGGGTTTTACCAGATTGAGGAGAAGATTAGGCGGGAGCTCGATAACTTTCAGCTGAGTGGGTGCAGCGAGCGGCCGCTTGGCTCCCTGTCGGGTGGTCAGAAGCGGCTGGTGGAGATTGTGAAGATT
>ERZ773076.219-NODE-219-length-32174-cov-5.345278_pt1 | contig 32174 bp, 30 predicted proteins | sample MGYA00580613_ERZ773076 | MGnify/ENA primary metagenome ERZ773076 (study PRJEB29015, sample SAMEA2738005) | human oral metagenome | biome: human oral; feature: human-associated habitat; material: dental | place: China | collected 2057 ...
CCCGGTGACCGGGGTCGCCTGGAGCCCCGACGGCACCCACCTCGCCACCACCAGCTGGGACCGCACCTGCATCATCTGGAACCACGAAACCGGCGAAAAACTCACAACCCTCACCGACCACACCAGCCCGGTGACCGGGGTCGCCTGGAGCCCCGACGGCACCCACCTCGCCACCACCAGCACCGACGGCACCTGCATCATCTGGAACCCCCACGCTGCAGAACCCATCACCACCCTCACCGGCCACACCAATAAGGTGACCGGCGTCGCCTGGCACCCCGACGGCACCCACCTCGCCACCACCAGCAACGACCACACCTGCATCATCTGGAACCCCAACACCGGCGAAAAACTCACCACCCTCACCGGCCACACTTCCTGGGTGACCGGGGTCGCCTGGCACCCGGACGGCACCCGTATCGCCACCACCGACGCCTCGGGACTGATCCGAATCTCCCACCTCGACGGCACCCTGGAGCGCGCCTTCATCTCCGTGCGACCCCGCATCCCCGGGGTGGAGAGCTACGCCAGCTGGACCCCTCAGGGCATCGACGTCCTGGAAGGAGAAGCCTGGCGGGTGCTGCGCGTCCCAGAACCGGGGGGCGGGAGCAGGCGCCTCGACATACCGGGACTGTCCTACGAACCACCAACCGACTGAGGCGACGGGCTCCCGACCCTCGGGCACCCATTCCACAATGATTTCAACTCGGGCCGTTCCTTCGTCATATCCGCGCTGGCTCAATCACTTTTCCGAAAAACTGCGGAAAAAATAGATTTCTTGTCAGACTTTCAGTCATTACATTACGTCAACCCCCGCTCGGAATGAGCCCGCGAGCTTGAGGTTATTTGCTGTTCAACTTCCGGCGCCCTTGGGAATGACGGCCACGTCATCGACGGCATTACCTGCCTCAATCGTTCGGATACCTTCAGACACACCGAAATTCCCCCAATCAGCCCCCGGCACAAAAAATCGTCATATGATCATCAGCAATGCGCAGTTCTTGCTCATGGCGTTATGTTGCACTGCCACCACCCGGACGTGCAGACACTCGTCATCCGCTCTACAGAACTGCGCACTTCTTGATCTCGACGCAAGGGGGTATCACATGCACACCCGGCCACACATCCCACGCGTGTCCGTCATCATCCCAACCAAGGATGAGGCCAAGAACCTGGAGGCGCTGCTCCCCGACATGCCCGACGTCTACGAGGTGGTTCTCGTGGACGCGGGGTCGCAGGACGGCACCATAGACGTCGCACGCAATCACTTGTCCAATCTTCAGATCGTCCACCAGACCCGCACCGGCAAGGGCAACGCCCTGATCTGCGGCATGCACGCCGCCACCGGCGACATTCTCGTTACCCTCGACGCCGACGGCTCAGCCGATCCATGCGAGATCCCCGCGTTCGTCGACGCACTCATCGATGGCGCGGATTTCGCGAAGGGATCACGGTACATGCCAGGCGGGGGCTCCGTCGACCTGACCCGTCTACGTTCAGCCGGCAACTGGGGCCTGAACGTCTTGAGCAACCTCAGCCTGGGCACGAAATTCACCGACCTGTGCTACGGCTACAACGCATTCTGGAAGAGCATCGTCCCGGCCCTGAACCTGCCCGACCCGGATCTGCCCCAACCCGCAGACGGGAGCCGCATCTGGGGCGACGGCTTCGAGATCGAGACGCTCATCACGGTTCGCGCCGCACAGGCGGGCCTGGCGGTCACCGAGGTGCCCAGCTTTGAGCTGAGCCGCATCCACGGTGAGAGCAACCTGCGTACCTTCGCCGACGGACAACGGGTACTGCGCACCATCACCACCGAGACGGCACGCAACGGTCGCGCCAAACGCACCCGGCTGGTCGCCGCCCCGGCACGACACCACCTGCCCACCTGCCGCCTGCGCTCACGCGAGTGGGAACACGTGCATGTCTGACGACCCTTCCGGATCTCCTGCGGACGACAACGGTCACGCCCCAGAAAGCGTCACCGTTGTCGTCTGCGCCTACACACTGGACCGTTGGACGGACCTCCGCGACGGCGTGCTGGAGGCCGCCCGTCAACTCGAAGCCTCCGGACGTACCGGACGCGTGCTCGTGGTCGTCGACCACAACGACGACCTCCTCACCAAGGCGGGTGAGCTTTCGGGCCCCTTGGTGGATGTCGTGGCGAACACTCGTAGACGGGGTCTGTCCGGGGGCCGGAACACGGCAATCGGACTCGTCGACACAGAAGTGATCGTTTTTCTTGACGACGATGCCACCCCCGAATCCGGTTGGCTCGAACACCTCCTGGTCCCCTTCACGGATCAGGAGGTGCTTATCACTGGTGGCGCTGCCACACCCCGCTGGCCCGACGGAGCCACCCGGCCCGTCTCGCTGCCCGAGGCCCGCAGTGGCCGGGGTGAATTGGACTGGGTGGTCGGCTGCACCTACGAGGGACAACCCACCACTCTCGCCCCGGTGCGCAACGTCATGGGATGCAACATGGCGTTTCGGACCAGCGTGTTCGACACCGCCGGGTTGTTCGGCGAGGACCTCGGTCGCGTGGGCCGCGTGCCGTACGGCTGCGAAGAGACCGAGCTGTGCATCCGCGCGACCCGCCACCATCCCGACGCCACGATCCTCTTCGAACCACGAAGCCGGGTGCGGCACCACGTCAGCTCCGACCGCCTCACGTGGAGCTACCTGTGGCGTCGCTCCTACGCCGAAGGCATCTCGAAAGCCGCCGTGAGTGAACGCACCACACGCAAGGCGTCGCTGTCCACGGAGATGTCCTACGCCACGCGCGTCCTGCCGCGTGGTTTCCTGCGGGAACTGTTCTCGGCCCCCCGCACACGCGGGCGCGGTCTGGGGGGAGCATTCGCGATCGCATCCGCGTTCGCGATGACCGGTATCGGCTACGTCGTCGGGCACTTCGCCATTCGACGGCGTCGACACAAGCAGGAAGGAAACCCTCGGTGAGTATCACCTGCCGACTGTGCGGCAACAGCAATCTCATCTCCGTACTCGACCTCGGCGCCAGCCCACCATGCGAATCCTTCCTATCCGAGGAACAGCTCGACCTTCCCGAGGCGACCTACCCGCTTCACCTCAGGCTGTGCCCCGACTGCCTGCTGCTGCAGATTCCGGCCCTCATCACACCGGAGGACACCTTCGGCGGCGACTACGCCTACTACTCCTCCTACTCCACCTCGTGGGTCGAGCACGCCCGAAGGTTCGTCGACCAGGCCGTGGATGCCCTCGGCCTCGATCCGGACGGTTTCGTCGTCGAAGTGGCGGCCAACGACGGCTACCTGCTCCAACACGTCGTGAACCGCGGCATCCGCTGCCTGGGCATCGAACCAAGCGTCAACTGCAGCGAAGCGGCCCGCGCCAAGGGCATCCCCATGCTGCGGGCCTTCCTCGACGAAACGCTGGCAGCCAGGGTGCGCGACGAACACGGCCCAGCTGATCTCGTCGTCGCCAACAACGTTTTCGCACACATCCCCGACATCACCGGTTTCGTCGCAGGGCTGCGAGGACTGGTCGCCGACACCGGGCGGGTGTCCATCGAAGTTCACCACGCGCTGTCGCTGATCACCTCCGCACAGTTCGACACCATCTATCATGAGCACTTCCAGTACTGGACGGTACTCGCCGCCCGACACGGGCTCGCGGCAGGCGGACTGAGACTCGTCGACGTGGAGCTGTTGCCCACGCACGGCGGTTCGATCCGGCTGTGGGCGGTGCCCGAGGAAGCGGATGTCGCCGAACATCCACGGGTTGCGGAGGTCGAGGCGGTGGAGAGAACCGCCGGACTCGACAGCCCGGACGGCTACCTCGGTCTCGCTGAGCGGGTCGCCGGGATCCGCGACGACCTGGTCTCGTTCCTGATCGAGGCTCGGCGGACAGGTCGGCGGGTGGTCGCGTACGGTGCACCTGGGAAGGGCAACACCCTCCTCAACTACTGCGGCATCCGCCCCGATCTGCTGGCCTACGCCGCGGATCGCAACACCTTCAAACACGGTCGATACACCCCCGGTACCCGCATTCCGGTGGTGTCCCCGGAGCACCTCATCGAGGACTGTCCCGACGACGTGCTCGTGCTGCCGTGGAATCTCCGCAACGAGATCACCGCCCAGCTGACGGCCACCCTGAGGCCCGGCACCCGGCTCGTGTGGCCACTGCCCGAACTTGAAGTCGAAACCCTGGGACAACAATGAAAGTCGTACTCTTCTGTGGCGGTCACGGCATGCGCATGCTCGGATGGAGCGGCGAAGGGCTACCCAAACCGCTCCAGCTCGTCGGCGATCTTCCCCTGGTGGTGCATGTGATGAGCCACTACGCCGCCTACGGCCACACCGATTTTGTGCTGTGCCTCGGTCACGCCGCCGACCAGATCCAGGAAGCGGTGGCGAGCGTGGTCGCGAACCATCCGCGGGCCCGGCATTGGCACGTCGACTACCTCGACACCGGCCCGGACACCCTGATCGGCGACCGCCTGAGACTGGCTCGGCCCTTCATCGCCGACGAGGAGATGTTCTTCGCGAACTACTCCGACGTGCTCACCGACGTCTCCCTCGACGACATGGTGGAGCGCATGAAGGCCACCCCTGACGCCGTGGCGATGATGCTGTCGGTGCGCCCACACGCCACCTTCCACGTGATCAACACCCGTGAGGACGACACCGTCTCCGGATTCCACCTCCTGGAGGAACTCCCGATCCGCGCAAACGGTGGCTACCTCATCATGCGCCAGTCGTTCTTCGACCACCTCGGCGGCGGTCGCGACCTGAACGCCGCATTCGCGGAGCTCCTGCCCGCCCGGCGGCTGATCGCCTACCGGCACGACGGGTTCTGGCTGCCCGCCGACACCTTCAAGGAACGCGCGTTCCTGGACGCGATGTACGATTCCGGAAACGTGCCGTGGGGTCGTCGCGGCATGGTGACGGTGCCATGATCCTCGAACCGGTACACCACCTGGTGCTGGCGGGGGCGCACTGCGACGACATCGCGATCGGAGCAGGCGCCACCGTTCGTATGCTGTGCGAGGCCACCCCCGGGATGCGTGTGACGGCCCTGGTCCTCACCGGCGCGGGAACCGTCCGCGAGGACGAGGAACGAGCTGCCCTGGCGGAGCTGTGCGCCGGGGCGGACCTCGACGTGCGGGTCGCCGGTTTTCCCGATAACCGGCTCCCGGCCCACTGGGGCGAGGTGAAACAGGCCGTCGTGGCGCTGCGTGAAGCGGGGGAACCGGACCTGGTGATCGGTCCCCAGCGCGGTGACGCACACCAGGACCACCGGCTCGTCGCCGAGCTGCTGGCCCAGACCTTTCGCCGCCAACCGGTGTGGGGATACGAGATCGCAAAGTACGAACCCGACCTGCCCACACCGGCCACGTTCGTGCCCGTTCCCGACGAGGTGGCACACCTCAAGGCCGACATCATCACCCGCCGCTACCCCAGCCAGGCCGAAGGACATCCCTGGTTCGACGCGGAGGCGTTCACCGCGCTCATGAGGCTGCGTGGCATCCACTGCAACCACCGGTACGCCGAGGCTTTCGTCGTGCCCACCACCACCGTGAAGATCGGAGTTCACACATGAAGGTCCTGCTCACCGGCCACCAGGGCTACCTCGGTACCGTCATGGCCCCGGTGCTGCGCGCAGCGGGCCACGACGTCACCGGCCTCGACGTCGGTTGGTTCGCCGACTGCGTGCTCGGCCCTGCCCCCGCCGACCCACCCGGCCTGCGCCTCGACCTGCGGGACGTGGGCGTCGCCGACCTGGAGGGATTCGACGCGGTCATTCACCTCGCGGCGTTGTCGAACGACCCCCTCGGGCATCTCGCCCCCGAGATCACCTACGACATCAACCACGCGGCCTCGGTGCGGCTCGCGCGACTCGCGAAACAGGCGGGTGTGGGGCGTTTCCTGTACTCCTCGACGTGCAGCGTCTACGGCGCGGCGGGCGACGGGCTCGTCGCGGAGGACGCCGACCTGGCGCCGGTCACCCCGTATGCGATCAGCAAGGTGCGGGTCGAGAAGGACCTCGACGAGCTCACCGACGCGGACTTCTGCACCGTTTCGTTGCGCAACGCCACCGCCTTCGGTTTTTCCCCGCGACTGCGCGCCGACATCGTGCTCAACAACCTCGTCGGGTACGCCCTGCTGACCGGCCAGGTACTGGTGCTCTCCGACGGCACCCCGTGGCGACCGCTCGTGCACGCCGCCGACATCGCCGAGGTGTTCGCAGCCGCCCTCACCGCACCCGCCGACGAGGTGCGGGGTGAGAAGATCAACGTCGGCACCGAGGCGAACAACGTCACCGTCGCGGAGATCGCGGAGGTGGTCGCCGCCGAAACCGGAGCGGCGGTGCGGATCACCGGCGAGGCCGGCAACGACCCGCGCTCCTACCGGGTGGACTTCTCCCGGCTGCGTCGTCTGCTGCCGGGCGCGAACGTGCGCCGCGGCATCGCCGACGGGGCACGGGAACTGGTCACCGCCTACCGCGACCACGGCATGACCGAGGACCTGTTCACCCACCGTTTCGTGCGACTCGCCCGGATCCGTGAACTGCAGGAATCCTCCCGGATCGACGCCGGGCTCCGGGCCACGACATGAGGCCGCGACGCTCAGGAGCTGCGGAGCAGGGCCACCAGGTCCGCCCAGGAAATCGCCGCGAGGTCGCGGTCGCTCACGATCGGGTCGCCGGGGTGCCACGCGATGCCCAGGTCCGGATCGTCGTACCGCACCGCGACGTCCTCAGCCGGGTCGTGGGGACGGTCGATCCGGTACTGCACATCTGCGGGGCCTCGCAGCACCTGAAAGCCGACGAGACACCCGGTCGGGACCCACAACGCGACGAAGTCGTGGTCGTCGAGCATCAGCGAGACGTGGGAGCCGAAGGTCGGCGACCCGATGCGCGCATCCACCACGACGCCGAGCACCGCACCGGAGGAGACCCGCATGAGCTTGGATTCGCCGTCGCCCAGCCTGCCGTGGAGGCCTCGCAGCACACCGAGGGCCGACCGCGACTGGGAGTCCTGGGCGTGCTCGTTGAACACCACCCCGTGACGCGCGCCAATGGCCGCATCGAAGGTCCTGGTGAACACGCCCCGGTCGTCGCGATGCGGGCGGGGAGTAAACGTCACCACCCCGCTGATACCGGTGTCACGTACTTCCATGCCCCCATCATGCCGAAGAAGGAGACCCGACATGGCTGAGTGCATCCTGTGCGGCTCCCGCGACGGCGTGATCGTGCTCGACCTCGGCGCCCAACCGTCGCCGCGTCACTGGCCGCTGCCCACCGACCCGCTCCCCGATCCCACCCACGCGTTGGCCATGCGGCTGTGCCGCGGCTGCGGGTTGACACAGCTCGACGCCGACGACACCACTGAACCGGAAGTTCCGGTGCCAGAACCGCAGGCGGTCGTCGACCAGGCCCGCCAGGCGGTCGCGGACCTGGGACGGCTCGGTCACCTCGCCGATCGGGCCACGGTCGTCGAGTTCGGTTCCCCGCACGGCGGCAGCTGGCTGCCGCTGCTCGACCTGGCCCCGACCGACGGGCCCGCAGATCTGGTGGTCGACAGCTTCGGATTGATGCACGAACACGACCTGCCCGCCGTTCTCGCCCACCACGCCGAGGCGCTGGCCGGCGACGGCCTGGCCGTTTTCCTCATCCAGCCGCTCGGCGACATCGTCGCGCAGCGCACCTGGACCGCGCTGCGTCACGGCCACCATGGCTATTTCACCCTCACGTCGCTGAGAACCGCACTCGGCACGGTCGGTCTCACCCCCATCAGCGTGCTGCGCTACGACCTCTACGGCGGGGTCGCGGTGGTGCTCGCCAGCCGAGGCGGAGAACCCGACGCCGGCCTGTTGGCCGCCTACGACGACGAGGCCCGGCGGGGGCTGGCAACCCCGGAGGGGCTCGCCTGCCTGGCAGATGCGGTCTCGGCCTCGACGAACCAGCTGCGCTCCTATCTGGAGGGCCACTGCGCCACGGGCACGCGTCTGTTCGCCTACGGTGCCGCGTCGAAGGCTGTCGCGGAATTGGCGATGGTGGGCGAGGCCGCCGGCGCGATCCTCGCGGTCGGCGACGCGTCACCGGCCAAGCAGGGACGGTGCATGCCCGGAAGTCGCGTGCCCGTGATCAGCCCGGCAGAACTCATCGCCGCCAACCCCGAGGAGGTGCTGCTCCTGCTGCCGGATCTCCACGACGAGCTGCTGGCAACGCACCCTCAGCTCACGGGACGGATCACGATGCTGGGGGCCGATATTCCCCGGACATCCCCGTCCCTGAACGCCAGCGGTTGCGTACCTTTCCCAGACACGCCTGGGCGTAGCGGAAGGGACCGGTGAGAGCACTGCGCATCTCCAACGCCCCGAGCGCAGCGGTGTATCCCTGCGGAAGCCCAAATTCCGCGTCGGTATCCTCCGGATTCGACGAGCCGCCCCGAGCGATCATCCGCATCCTGGAGATCGCGCCCGGGACCTTGCCCATCGCGAGTCGCAGCAGCGATGGCGTGCACAGGATCTTCGTGATCCACGCCCCCATCCCGGTGCCGTACCCGCGGGCCTGGGCTTTGAGCGCGGGGAGGTCCGAGCGATGACGATGCCAGGTGATGGCCGAGGGTTCCACGCTGAGCGAATACCCGGCTGCGAGCATGCGCACATACAGGTCGATGTCCTCAGCCCCCATGGTGGGTTGCCCACTGCCCAGGGTGACGTCGAATCCGCCGACGTGCTCGAAAGCCTTCCGGACAACCGCACTATTCGCGCCCGTTCCGTAGGCGCCCACCTGGAAGGGGAACAGCGGCAGCTCCGGTGGTGGCGAGGACAGCGAATACACGCGGGGACGTCTCGCTTCGGCCCAGGTCACGCGCTGATCGAACCATGCCTGCGTGCGGGTGCGGATCTCACCGCTGGGCACCAACCCACACACCAACCCCACGCTGGATGTGCGACTAAAACCTCGAGCAATCCCCGTCAACCAGTGGCGATCCACCACCACGTCATCGTCGATGAAGGCGACGTGTTCGTGGGCGGCCACCCGCAACCCCCGGTTACGGCCATAGGCAAGCCCCACGAGCGGTTCACGGACGTAACGCACCCGGGCATCGGAATGCCCCAGCGCCACATCCCGGGTCTCGGACGTCGCCCCGGCGTTGTCGACCACCACGACCTCGAAGTCCGGGTAGTCGCTGACCAGGACGGAACCGACCGCCTCGCGAAGCAGCCTTCCCCGGTCGCGGGTGGAAATCACCACGCTGATCGGTGGCCGGAACGGTTCCGGTTCCGGGACGGCAGCCGGAAGTTCCTCGACGGCGCGCCGAAGCTCGTCGACTCGGACCTTCCCCTCCTCGACGCCCACCGTGACAAAACCACGCACCGTCTGCCCCTCGCGCACCAGGAACCTGGCCCTGCGGTATCCCGACCCGCCGGACAGCTCATACGACGAACCAGCCGGCGCCGACGTCACGTCGCTAAGATCAAGTTGACCGACCCACACCGCACCAACCCACTCGGGGGTGTCGCTGCTGCGCATAGGATGTTCCAGCATGGCGTGACTCTACCCGAGAACGAACATCATCGACCGCCCACACAGCGCGACACCGCGCATGGCAACGAGGGGATTCCCTGATGAGCATCGACTCCTTGAAGGGTGAAGAAAAAGCCACCATCCCCGCGCGCGTCTCCATCGCTCCCGACCCGGAGATGGAACCCGTCGCCATCACCTCAGCCGCCAAGGATGACGAGGATAAGCTGAACCGGTTCTGGGTGGCCCTGCTCGTAGCCTTCCTCGGAATGGTGGGTGTGCTGTTGACGATCACCGGCGGCAACGGCGGTTTCCAAGGTCTACTGGTGGCCATCCTGCTGCACACCGTCCCCGGTCTGACCATCGGGGTGGTGTACCGGCTGCACGGTCTCGATCTCATCCTGTCGTGGTTCGTCGGTAGCCTCGCGGTGCTGATCCTGTGCTCGTTGCCGATGGCGCTCACCAGTTTCTGGCATCCGCGGGTGATGGCCACGCTGATCCTGCTCGCATCGACGACGGTGGCTGTGTGGGTGGCGTGCAAACGCCCCCCGACCCTGGAGGCGACGTGGATGCGCCGGACGGGCCGAGCGATGATCGGGCCGATCGGTCTGGCCACGGCAGGATTCCTCATCGCCGTGCTCGCAGCGGCCCTTCAGCCTCAGTCGCCGGCCTTCTACGGTGCTGCTCTGGCCGCCGGCCCACTGTGGTTCCTCGGGCTGGGCGCCATCGTGTTCGCCGTGTGCTGGGCCTTCTCCAGCGTCGGCGGGCGCAGCTGGAGCATCGTGCTGCTGGCCACCGTCGTCCCCATGAGCCAGGCCATGATGTACGGCACTCCGACGGTACAGGTCGCCGCCCGCCATCTCGGCATCGTCAACCTGCTCATCACCCATGGGGGCCTGGATCGCGGCGCCGGGATCTACCAGGCCTACTCGGGCCTGTTCGCATCCAGCGCGCTGGTGCAGCAGGCCGCGGGCTGGCCGGACCTGATGATGTACGCCGCCGTGTTCGGGGCCGTCGGCGCGGGCGTGAACTGCCTGGCGGTCGCGCAGCTGGCGCGCTACTTCGTCGACGACGAACGCGCGTGGTGGGCGGGGCTGGTCTTCGCTCTCGGCTCCAGCCTCACCACCAGTTTCTACGCCCCCCAGGTCGCGGGTCTGGCCTTCGTCACGACCGCCACCACGGCGTTGCTGCGCAACAGCACGGGTCTGAAGTGGCCGCGGGTCTGGGCCGCGTTGATGCTCTCGGTCACCGCCTGCGTCACCCACCAGCTCAGCCCCTTCCTGGCGACGCTGATCTGCATCGCCCTGGTCGTGGCACGCCTGATGAAGGTGTGGTGGTCTCCCGTGGTGCTCGTCACGCCCGCCGTGATCTGGGCGCTGCTCAACCGTGGCGTGTTGAAGTCGTACGTGTCCCTCGACGAGCTGTTCAACGTCCTCTCGAACTTCAAAACCCCCTCCAGACCGAGCTCTAGTGCCCTCTCCCCGGCTCTGATCAACACGATTACGTTCTGGGTTCCCGCCATTGCGCTCGTGTGCATCGGTGTGGTCGCCCTGCTGGCGTTGTTCCGTTTCCACAACCGCATGACCATCGGCCTCACGCTGGCCGCGGCAAGCCCCGCCGGACTGTTCGCGGCCTCCGCCTACGGCTCGGAGGGCATCTTCCGAGTGACGTTGTTCTGTCTACCGTGGCTCGCGATCATCGGGTCAATCAACCTGCCGCAGACGGGTCGCCGGTTCTGGACCGTCCCGTGGCATCCGGTCCGCAACACCGGTGTGGTCGCCCTGACAGCGGTGTTCGTCATCGGCACGACCGGCATGGACTACACCCGGGTGATGAACCCGGAGAACGTGAAGGCCGTGGCCTGGGTGGAGGAACGCGTCACCAACGACACCCAGGTGTTCACGCTCGGAAGCGAACTCGCCGAGCCGCTGCGCCTGTCCGGGAAGGATATGTTCTACCTGTCCCGGGAGCTGCTGCTGCGCGACAAGACCACCGAGGTCTACCCGTCCAAGACCGGGGCCGACTACGACCCGCAGGCCGACCTGGAGATGCTCATGAAACACTGGATGGAGGTGCCGGTAAAGGTGCGTTACGTGCTGGTGAGCGACCGGATGAAAGCCTTCGACGAGCGTTACGCCCAGTTGCTCGCCTCTGACCAGACTCGTCTCGAACAGGCACTCCGGAACACCCCGGGCGTCACCGTCGCCTATCAGGGGGACGGGGTCGCCGTGTACGAACTGCCGGAAAGCAACGTTTCATGAGCGTCGCAGTCGTCCTCCTCGCCCACGACAAGCCGAAGCTTCTGCACCGACTCGTGGAAGTGCTCGACGGGCTCCCGATCTTCCTGCACATCGACGCGGGTGTACCACAGCAGATGCACGCCGAACTGACCTCCGCGCTTCCCGAGCGGGTGCGACTGCTGCCGCGGATTTTCTCAGGATGGGCGACCTTCGGATTGTTGGAGGCTGAGCTCGCCGGTTACCGGGCGGCGTGTTCCACCACCGACGCCGAACACATCGTGATGATGACCGGCGCCGACTATCCGCTGGTCAACGCCGAGGGACTCGTGGAGCGTTTGGGCCGGGCGCACGGCAGGTCGTGGGCTCAGATCCGCAAACTGCCGATCAAGCACTGGGGTCCGATGGGTGGCTACGACCGTTTCGTGTTCGGAAACCGGGTCAGGGATCGCAAACGCATCTGGTCGCTGATTCCCAGGCGCTGGCCGAAGGGCATCCGACCCGCCGGCGGGTCGCAGCTGAAGATTCTCGCCCGCCACCACGCCGAACGGATCTTGGAGATCGTCGATTCCCGACCGGATCTCGTCGACTATTTCCGCACGACGTGGATCCCTGACGAGACCATGATCCCCAGCCTGCTGATCTCCCCTGCGTTCGGTGCCCGGTGGGAGTCAAGCCACCTGCCAGGGGCAGCGTGGTACATCGACTGGGGCACACAACCCAGCCCCAATCCGCGATGGTTGGACGAAACCGACCTTCCGGCGTTGCGCGCTGCCCGCGCTCAGGAGGTCTGGCCCGCCCTGTTCGCCCGCAAGTTCCGTGAGGACTCCACCGCCCTCCTGGACCGGATCGAGCAGGACCTGTGGCCGCTGCCATGACCCCGGAAGGAACGACCACGCCCCCGGAGCCGCCGGAAGAACCGGCCGAGGTCGCGGGCAGGGGAGGTACCTCCGACCTGTTCGGTCGGGGAATGCTCTACGTCGTGATCTGGTCCATGCAGATGGTCGTGGCGACGGTGGTGTCCCCCGTGCTCACCCACGTCCTGCCGGTGGCGGCATTCGGGTCGTTGTCGGCGGCCATCGCGCTCTACCAGCTGTTGATCGTCCTCACCGTGCTTGGTTTGGACCAGGCGTTGGAGATGCAGCGGGTGGAGGACGCCGACCCAGCCCGCGCCCGAGGACTGCTGGCCGCCGGGTTGGCCATCGACGTGGTCATCGTCGGAGGCATCGCGTTGCTGTCGCCGCTATGGGCGCCCACGCTGGGATTCTCCAGCTACACGCTGGTGCTCATCACGCTGGGCTGGACCGCGCCCGGAGCGGGAGTGATGTTGTCGTTGTCGCTGCTGCAGGCCGAGGACCGGTTCGCACGGTTCGCCACCGTGTCGTTGATCTCGACGGTGGGTGGTCTGCTGCTCGGTCTGGTGCTGCTGTTCACCTGGGAGCGCACCGCGGAGGTGTACGCGCTGGGCGGGATCATCGGGCAGGTGATCGCGCTCGCGCTGGGGCTGATGTGGACCAGGCCGCGGCTGGCGGGGCTGTTCGACAAGGAGACGTTGCGTCGCGGACTGCGTCTTGGGATTCCGCTGGCCCTCGCCGGTTTGTCGACTTTCCTGCTCACCGCCGGGGACCGGTTCATCATCCAACGCATGCTGGGCGAGGTGCAGGTGGCGCGCTACCAGGTGGCGTTCACCATCGGCAACGTCGTCACGCTCATGTTGACGTTCACCAACCGTGCCTGGTTGCCGCGCCTGAAAAATGTCGTCGACGACGCCCAGCGGTGGCGGGTGATCGCAACCTCCCGGGACGGCGTGTTCTCGCTGGTGGCGTGGGCGGTGTTCGGCGTCACAGTCGCGGCCCCCACTCTGTTGCAGATCTTCGCTCCTGCCACCTACGCGCAGGAGGACCTGGTCTCGGTGGTCGCGTTGATCGGGTTGGCCGCATTCCCGGTCGCGGCGGCGGCGGCGAGCAGCCAGATGCTCATCACGATCCGCTGGTCGGTGCCCTTGGCGTGGGCCTCGGTGGTGGCCGTGGTGGTCAAGATCGCCGCGACCTTCGCGCTCATCGTGCCGTTCGGGCTCGATGGCACGGCGGCCGCGACTTTCCTGGCGTTGTTCTCACAGGCGGTGGTGCTGCGGTTCGCGGTGACGCGACGTCACGCCCCGGTCCGGGTTGCCTGGCCGGTGGTGGCGCTGATCGTCGTCGCAGTGGTGGGCTGTGTCGCATCGATCCTGGCCCCGCAGGAGCCGGTCTGGAGGATCGGGCGGTTCGCGTTCTCCTGCTGCTGTTTGGTGCCGTTCTTCCTGGGTTTGCGACGCCTCCAAACGGCCTGACCCCGAGCTCCCCTCCTGCCCCACAACCACTGCCGCACCGCCCAGGCACGCCAGGAGACGCGAGCCGTCGCGGGGCTGAGGTGACGCAGGACGGTCGGGATCTCGTAGCGGGGGTTGTTCGCGACCTGTTTGAAGAACCGGAGGTGTTCGCCGAGTTGCTGCCGGTTGTGGCTGTTGGAGAACGACTCCGTCCACATGCGGAATGAAGCATGCGCCTCGGGTTGGCCGATCATGTCGCCGCGGGTGAGGATCCGCAACCAGGCGTCGATGTCCATGGCGAACACGATCGCGCCGTCGAACCCGCCGATGGCGTCGTAGTCCCTGCGGCGAAACATCACGCAGGCAGGTTCTCCGACCGGGTTGATCCCGAATCGAACAGCCTTCCTGGCGACCTCGGAGACACCATGGCGGCCCAACAGGCCCGGCAGGCCCGCGTTGCGGTTGAGAACGTCGCCATTACCGTCGATGAAGTTGCGGCGGCATGCGACGAGGGCGACCGTCGGATCCTTCAGGAGCGCGGCCTGGGAGGCGAGGCAGTCCGGGCTGATGAGATCGTCGGCACACAGCACCTTGATCAGCTCCCCGCGGGCCTGCCCGACGGTTGCGCGCCAGTTGGCCGGCAGCGGAAGGGTTCCTTCGGAGCGGATGTACCGGATGCGCGGGTCGTCGAACCCTGCGACCACGCAACTGGTGCCGTCGGTCGAGCCGTTGTCCCGGATCACCACCTCAAAGTCAGCATTCTCGCTCGCCAGCACCGATCGCAGGGTCGCCGCCAGGGTTGGTGCGCCCTGGTAGACCGGGATACAAACGGAAATGTGCGGTCTCATCAGCTTCTCACCGGGCTCTCAAGAACCTGCGGGTGCCCTACCGACCCCCCGACCCGCTCGTTACTTGAATCGTAGCGTGTCGCTCCCGCCCGGTGGGGTCGCACACGCTTGTGGAGTCACTAGGGGTTGGGTGAAGCACGATCACCGGTTAGGGTTTTCCCGTACCGTTAAGGAGAGGGACCTTGATACCAAACCGAATAACTCGACCCCTGATGGCCCTGGGCCTCGCGGCCGCGACGATCACAGGAGGGTTGTTCTTACAACCCCATGGCGCCACCCAGGATGTGACCGCGAACCCGGCTTCTCTCCGTTCGAGCAGGGTCACTCCGAAGGCAGCATCACCCACCCCGAGCGGGCTCGTCGGCGCACAGGCAACAGCTACGCCGGCATCGGAAATCACGAGTAGCGACAGCACGCCCACGGCGAGCGAGTCAGCAACCACCGAGTCATCATCGGCCAGAACTCCCACGTCGTCGGCGAGCGAATCACCGACTGCAAAGATGTCCTCCGTGTCGCGGGGTTCAGGCGATCGTTCGCCACTGAACACCCCGGTCGCGTCCAACCAGTCCCCGGCAGCCGGGTCTGCAACGCCGCAGCAGGTTTCCGAGGGTTCATCTGGCCAGAACCGCTCCGATGTCGAGATCAGCGGATGGAACATCGACTACTTCGAGGGCTTCGATGCTTCCCTCGAGGAGCTGGGCTGGGAGCATTACGGCTGGGGTGATCCCGAGGTCGGGCACGGCGCCATGGGGGTGATGTCCGACGACAACACGTTCGTGCGCGAAGGTGAACTGATCGTGCGCACCGAGTACAAGGACGGCAAGTGGCACGCCGGTGGCACCGGAACCGAGAAGGTTTTCTCGGCTTCGCGTGGCCGCTGGGAAGTGCGCGCGAAGTTCCCGAAGGCCAAGGGCATCGGCTATGTCTTCCTGCTGTGGCCGAAGGACCAGAGCTGGCCCCCGGAGATCGACTTTGCCGAGGGGCGGGTCAACGGACCCGAGATCATGGGCACCTACCATTGGGATTCCGACGACAAGCAGGACCACAAGTTCGTCGACCACGAGGACATGACCGGCTGGCACACCTACGGCGCGATCGTGGAGCAGGATCACATCATCTTCACCCTTGACGGCAAGGAGTGGGGTCGGATCGATCAGCCGAACGTCACCGACACGCAGATGTGGTTTGGTGTGCAGACCGGAGCGATGGACCCTAACGGCAAGGAAAGCCACACCGAGACTGTCGACGGCGGTGTCCCGGGGGATCTCACCCCGCAGGTATCCGACATCCAGATCGACTACGTGGCTCACTACACCAGGAGCTAGGAGCGACGCAGAAACGAGGCGCTGTGTGTCCGACCGATGGTCGGGCACACAGCGTCTCGTCACTTCGCACGCTGGGAGGGGGGAACGTAGAGGTTCTCGACCGGGATTTCGCGGCCCGTGGGGGTGTCGACGATCCGGATGCCCAGCTCGTCGCGCACGATCTGCAGGTCGGAGCCGACGGGTAGGTCCCAGATGCCGATGAGGGCGGGTTCAATGGTGCACAGGTCGTTGAAGTCGACGATCTGCCAGTTCGACGGATCGTTGAGGTACTCGGAGGTGTCGATGTGGCTCATGATCTGCCAGCCGTTGTCGACAGGCGCCTTCGACTCTCCCCGGACCATCCAGCGCACCAGGCCCTTTTCTTCGATGACATTGCGGGTGGCCAGGCAGGCTCCTGCCCCAGGAATGAACTCCATCGTCTCAGTCCTTTCGTGGTATCGGACGCTTGCAGTCTAACAACGCTCGCCCGGCTGCTCCGTTTATTCGTGGAACCACAGGCCGAGCTTGACCGATTGACGACCCATCTTCGTCGGATGGGGTGACCCGGGTGTCGGGTTAAGCTGACGAGCATCCGAGCAGGAAGGTTCGACATGGAACTCAACGGTGCGGCTTTCTCGTTCGAGGTGCCGGAGACATGGGAAGTCGTCCCAGCAGAAGGGATGGTGGTGGCGAGCGCCCCTCCCGACTATCTGGGTTTCCGACCGACGATTGTGCTCCGTGAATCCCGGATCGACAGTCCCGTCCCCACCACCCTCGCATCCGTTTCCCAGTTGGCTCTTCGCGCCATCCCCCAAGAGGTGACCGGCGCCTACGTCGTGAACGTGGCAGCCATTCCCGACGGCAACGCAACCCCGGGTCCCCGGGAGAGGCGACGCATCTGGGCTCTGGCCCCGGTGAAGCCCCCGACGGATGACCTCCTGGGCGTGATGATGATTCAGGACCTCATGGTGGCAGGCAATGCCATCGCCGAGCTGACCCTCACCCTTCCCGTGGTCACCTGGCAGCCCGACGGCTCCTTCGAACAGATCCTCGATTCGCTGCATCCCTTGGAACACGGAATGCTGCCCCAGCTGACAGCCCAGGTCCCGGAGGCCGTGCTCGATCAGTGGGCCACCGCACGAGACGGCGTCCCTCGCGAGGACGTGACGGTGCAGGGTTACCTCCCTCCCGCCCTGCTGGGCAACATCTACGAATTGTCGCCCGGTGCGCTGACCGAGCTGAAATCCCTGTCCTCGGCGGGTTTCTTCGGCAGGCGGACCAGGAACCACCTTCCCCGTGAGGAGCTACGAGGAGCAGGTTTCGTCGACGACAACGGCTCTCCCACGGAACTGGGCGAGGTGGTCCTGGGCATGCTCAATCACGGGAAGCACTGGGTCCTGGAGAACGCCGGACCGGAGGAGGACAACCGTGGCGTGGAGGGCTGGGGAATAGAGGAAGCCACCTTGCTGCTCATAGGCCCGTCCCCCCAGGAACCGGCCGGTGGAAAAATCCGCCTCGCTCGTTGCGCCACCGACGACCTGGCACGCATCCTCCTCATGTGGTCGGGCACCCAACCCGGCTGGAGGACGTCCTTCAACCTGCCGGGAGTCAAGATCCAGGAGATGCTGGAGCATCTGGTGGGCCAGCCCTTGCCTCAACAGCTCGGTGGCGATGCGGCTGCATTCGCCGATGAGCCCTGGCAGCAGTTCAGTTTCATCGACGACTCCGCCGAGAGCGGTGTCGTGTGGATCACGACCCCGCATCGCGGCTCGGCCCTGTGTTATCAGGAGTCGCAACAGGACGAAGTGACCATCACGTCCTTCGATGACCAACCACTGTGGGCATATCTTTCCCTGATCGCAGCCACAATCAACTTCGGAGAGAAGAATGTTCTATAGAATATATCCTGCGACGTGTCTCAGTATCTTCGATACCGTGGAGACCCACAAAGACACTGCAGCCGAATCACACACCTCGGTGTCAGGAGACATCGACAGCCTCGGCTCAGCCTGCGCAGCGGGGCCATCGGCTCCCATCCAAAATGCACTCAACCAAGCCTACAACCGGGTCCTGACTTCAGCCATGAGCACCGCGGAACAACACACCAGCAATGCCGTGCACTGCGGAAGACAGGCCGTTTATCAATACGAGTTGGCTGATCAGGAGCAAGCCTCCAATGTCACATATTATCGCGACGTATCCGAAGTAAGATACGAAAACACGTTGACCAGTGAGCCCCTGATGAATCTCACCACTTACGCTCAGTCAGCCAATGCCCCCGAAGAGGTCAAGATCACGGACGGCAAGCCCACGAAATGACAGCGAGCTAACAGAAAGGAAGCACGGCAGTGGCACCAGCAACAACTCCTGGTCCGGATCCCCTCGTGACCACGCTATCTTCTGTCGATACCTCATGTCTGGACAACTGGGTCGATCCCGACACCTTGGATACCGAGGCAAGCGACCTGAAAAGTCACGGTTCTGACTTCAAGACGGCCATCACCGATGCCAAGAGTTCATGGCAGGGTCTGTCCACCTGCTTCACGGCCCCCGGAGACACAAGTCTCTACGCGGCGCTCGACACCCCGGCGACCAAAGCCTCCAATGTCTCAACAGCCACGTCGAACATCTCCTCCGCAATCACCACTTTCGCTTCCACCGTCCGCTCACTGGAACCGGAACGCAACTCATTGATCGCGGAGGCAGCCTCCCTGAACTCCTGCATCAGCAATGCAAAACAGAATCTCAGCTACTCACTTTCCCCACCGTCGTATGATGGTTTTCAATGCCACCCGGGTTCAGACCCGCTTCCCCCCCTCCTCCTGGAGGATCAGCCTCCAGTTCACCGCATCAGCAGCTGGACTTCGCGGCAAGCAATCTGAAATCCCGAATATCGGCTTTGGTAGCCCAATACAAGAATGCAGTCGACACGTGCGTGTCCTCTCTGAACAACCTGAATGACGACGGCACGCAGGGTTCTCCGCCCAGCACGTCGGGAAAGGTTGCGTCGATGGCACTCCAAGAGGGAGGCCTGGCCGGCTACGACTTCCTCAAGAAGAAGTATTTGAGAAACTGGAAAAATTTTTCCATAACAATCATGGGAAAAACATTCAGGCCTCCAAAATTTGCCATCAATTTCAGCAACTGGAAAACAGCGGCCAAAGAAAGCGTTAAATCGGCCGCCAAATCAGTCGCCGGTAAAAGTAATGTACTTTCCACGGTGGGCAAGGGACTGGGCGCAGTAGGGAAGAACATCGGCAGCGTCGGAACAGCCCTATCGGCCGCCCTCACCTACAATGACGAATACAATGCGGCAGACAAGAAATCCAGGGAAGCCAATCCGGGACTCAGCGACAAGGACCGGAAATCCCAAGTTCGGGAAACCGCAACGGTCAGAACCGCCGGTCAAGTAGTTGCAGCGGCAGCTGTGACGACAGGAACAAATGCACTTATGACGGCAGGAGTAAATGCACTTATTGGGTCGGCGGCTGCAGGAGCAACTGCTGGTTCTGTCGCCCCGGGCGTGGGCACCGCAATCGGACTCGCTGCCGGCGTGGCAGTCGGATTGGTATCAATGATTCCGACTGGAGACGGCAAGAATGTCGGCGATCGGATCGGCGACGTATCGGAATCAGTCTGGAGTGGAGCCAAGAAGGCTGGATCAAGCATTAAGAACGCTTTCAAGAAGATCTTCTGATTCCCTCCTCCACGAGAAGGTGGGGTCGGCAAGCTGACTTGCTCGCTAACCCCACCTTTCTTTCTGTTTTCACACCTCAGGAGAGTTTTCAGACAGCATACCAATGACCACACCACCCTGCTGGCAGAGCATGGACCACGAACGATCTTTTGGCTCAGCGCAATGAGGCATTCGCGCCATCATTCTTGACTACGTTCCAGCCAAGGGGCACGTACACCTCCTGTAAACAAGCAAACAACGAGCCGGGTCCCCGACTCTCACGGTCGGGGACCCGGCGGGCTTCTTCAGCACCATCCTCATAAGACGCTCTGCGGGAGCAGCTCCCCTTTCCGGGAAGCCCGTTTCAGCATGTGCTCAGCAAATGTTGTCGACACACCTCTGGGCATTGCTCACGGCGGTGGTGGCGGTGTCGTCATTTAGGTTCAGCACCTTTCTCACCAGGGCAATCATGTCCGCGACGGCGGTGCCAGCCGACCCGAACCTGGATTCGATGGCGGCGTAGCTGTCCGACACTCCAGTGGCGGTGAAGTCGTTCTGGAACGAAGCAACATCGCTGTCATGCCCCGTCAGAACCGACATCAGCTCGTTGCAGATATTGTTGATGTTTCCCTGAACCTCTGCGGACACTCCTGTGTCATATGCGACCATACCAGTAGGCATATAAAACTCCTGTTCTCAAATAATTCTGAAGCGACCGCGGTCAGGCTGCTCCGCCGCGGAAGTTCGCCGTGGCGTAATCGGCGGAACCAGCAGTCGTCTGCGCATTGGTCACCATCTCGTCGGTTCCAGCATCGAACGACCGCTGAACACCTGCCTGCCCCTCGCTGATGGAGGCCATGGCGTTGTCCAGATCATTCGCGTACTGCACGGAATTCGCGTGGAATTCTTGGAATTTCACCGCAGCATCACCCTGAAACTTTCCCTCTAGGGGGGCAATGGCATCGGAAAGCTGAAGAACCAGCGCCCCGATATTGGCCTGCGATTCGTTCGTCTGCTTGTTCAACGTCGGCAACGCGTCATCAGTCATGCTGAACTGCACGAAAACACCATCCTCTCGAAAACAAAGAACCAACACCTTGCTACGCACCGCCCCCCACCAGCACGAACATGACCACCCTAACCCCACAGTGGGTCACGTCCCCGAGTATGAAAACAAGACCGGTCCACCACACGTTGTCCTGGTCTTTTCCGGCGCAGTACATCCACTAGCGATATCCGTCGATGACGGCAGCCGCCACCTCGGCCCACGCCTCCCTTGTACGGGGATGGACCCGTGCCAGATTGATGCGATCACCGTCGGCAACAGCGGGATCGTTTGGAACCACAAACACCTGCCTGCTGTGAGAGGCCAGGTGCTCCCGCACCGTGTCCTTCTGCACCCGCGTCGAAACCCCGTCCTTGTCGGTGAGAACGACGATCGCTTCCTGCGCCAACCTCGCATAGCCGTGCTGCGCCAGCCATTCGAGGCTGCTGGAGGCCCGTTTCGCACCAGAGACTGCATAGCCGGCCGCGATCACCACGTTGTCAGCTTTCGCGAGGATGCCCTTCATGGCGTTGTGGGTCACGCCGGTGCCACAGTCAGTGAGAATCACGGAGAAGAAGTGCCGCACCAGATCGTGAACCCTCACGTACCCCTCGGCCGTGAGGCTGTCCGAGATCGCCGGATCTTGCTCACCCGCCAGGACGTGCAGCCGGTCGATCTGCATGATGTAGCTGGATAAATCTGTCCACGTTCGAACCTGGGTAATGTCGCGAACTAGATCAGTGATGCTGTGCGGGTGGATACGCAGCAACTCCTCCTCGCCGAGCAGGCGCTCGGCGAGATCACCGGAATCCGGGTTCGCGTCGATGGCGATGGGTGGTGCCCCGCGCATCTGCGCGAGCATCAGTCCCACTCCGGCTGTCGTCGACGTCTTGCCGATGCCGCCCTTGAACGAGAGGAAAGCCGTGCTGTAGGGGCGCGTTAAGGTCCGGGAAATTCTCGCCTCCCGCTCCGAAAGACGCAGCTGCTCCTGACTGGGTCCCAGGTTCACGCGACCCGCAGTCAGCCGGTACATCGCCCCGCGGAATCCGTTCCGCGGAACCGCTTTCGGTGGCTGCACGAACAGCACAGGTGATCCGGGAACCGCCGGATCGGACTGCGTTTCCGATCGGTCCGATGGTGGGGGCGGGAGGGGTACGCCCGGCGCGGCCTGCAGGGGATGCGGTGCACTCATGACCTGGCCTCCCATCGACGCAGGCATCTGCTGCCGCACCATGGTGGTCGGCTCCAGGAAGTCGGCAGCCTGGACGTTCTGTTTCGTTCCCGTCGGTGCGGTGGGGTGCATCGTTTTCCTGAACGCAACGCTCCTGATCGTGTTTTCACCCCCATCGCCTCGGGGAGAGGTTGCATGACGCGGTACCGGTTCCTCCCGTGTCCCGGGTCGCTCCGGCGGGTCCCAGCCGATGCCGAGCTCGGCTGGCACTGGAGGCATGGAGGAAGCCGGGACGGCAGAAGGCACGTCGCTCACGGGTGGGGGAGGTACCGGTTGAGCCACATCCTCAGGGGCAGCCGGCGGGGTGGCCACGGCCTGGCCGTCGGCATCCACCGTGAACCACGCCACCTGACTGCCCTGGGTCTCGTCGATACCACGGGCCAGCACCGGCTTGCCCATCTGCCGGGCGATACCGGCCAAGTGCTGGAACACCGACGAGTAGACGTTGGTTGGCACCACCATCTCTACAGGAACCCCGTTGACGGTTGCCTCACGCGACCCCCTGATCACCACGTTCCAGTAGGGCGACTTCATGGGTCTCCTTCCTGTTGGAAGCAGGGTTTCACCAGACCCTGGGATGGTCCATGCAGTGACTAGGCTAACCCCTGCACGAGGTGAGCCCAATCCCTCGGGCAGACCGCAGAAGCCCCATCACGAGAAAGGAGACGCGATTGCCATACGCATATGACGACCAGCTCATCGACGCCGTCGCGGTGCGTCGCAAGCGTCTTCTCGCCGGTTTCCTGTTCGGGATGAAACGTACCCGCCGTATCTGGCACGACCGGTTGAGCACCTTCGCCATCAGCATGATCATGGCCGTCGTCATCTGCGCGGTGTGCGTGGGCGTCTCCTTCGTCTCATCCATTCTCCGGGCCGAGGCCCTGAAACAGCAACAACAGCAACAGCGCTATGGACCAGTGAGCACCACGCCCGCGCCCACCCCCACGAAGACATCATGACCGCCGACCCGTTCCTCCGGATCAGCGTTCTGGGCAGCACCCACAACGCCGACCTCGTCGTTCCCTCCGACCAGCCCGCCACGACCCTGCTGCCCCAGTTCCTCGGCTTGCTCGGCGAACCCCACGGTCCTCAGGGCACCTATACGCTCACCACCGCGCTGGGCGAACCCATCGATCTGCACCGCCCGATGGGCGAGGTCGGGCTCGTCGACGGCGCCGTGCTCCGGTTGTCGCAGGAAACGGAGACGCCCCCGGTACCTGTCGTCTCGGATCTCGTCGACGCGACCGCCGAGCACGAGGCTTCGGGTCTGTGGGCCAGCGCCTCCCGCGGTTGGGTGTTGAGCGTCTGCTCAGCCTTGATGACGGTCGTGGCGCTCGTCTTTCTCCTGCTACTGCGGGGACCCGACGCCCTGGACGTCGGTGTCGGGGCGACTAGCCTCTACGTGGTGAGCATGCTGTGCAGGATCCTGCGCAAGGACCTGGCCTGGGCGTACTTCATCGCAGGTGGTGTGGTCGGGATCTGGTGGGCATGGCTCCAGCTCATGACGGGAACCTCGCCGTTGACGGTCCTGCTGATCCTGCTGGTCGCCCAGCTCATCTCCCTGTTGGTCCATACCCGGCAGCGCTTCGCCTACGCGATCGGCTTGGTCGTGCTCGCGGTCAGCACCGGGGCATGGTGGTTGATCCATTTTCTGGTCGTCGATCCGGTCAGGGCGGGCGCCATCACGGCGACGCTCGCTCTCCTGCTGCTCGGCCTTGCCCCGCGACTCGCGCTCAGCATCGCGGGGGTGTTCAAGGCCGACGACGCCGTCGGACACGGCGCCAGCATGGCGTTGAGCGAGGTCGTGAGCCGCCTGAACCGTGCCCACCAGGTGCTGTCAGTGGCCGTGGTGCTGCTCGCGGGGTTGTGGACGCTGGGGATTCTCCCGGTGGCCGGAACCGCCATCGGCAACGTGTGGGCCCTCGCGATGACAGCGTCGCTGGTCGTGGCGTGGACGCTGCGAGGACGCCACTTCCCCCTGACCACGGAGCGGACGGCGATCTACGTGGCCGCACTCATCGCGACCAGCGCCGTCGCATGGTCCCAGCGGACTACGCCCTGGGCTCCCATTGCGGCAGCGGCGTTGGCGTTGTTTCTCGCCGTCATGTTGTTCGTGCGCACCTCGGATCTCGCTGCCGCCCAGCTGCGAAGGGTCGCGACCTGGGTCGAAACCGCGGCGGTGATCCTCACCGTCCCAGTTCTGGTCGGCATGTTCGACCTGTACACCCAACTTCTGGGGAGTTTCCAGTGAGCGAACCAGCAGGACTTCCAGGTCTCACCCCGCCCGGTCGCCGTCCGGCCCGGGAGGCCCCCCCTCAGCAGTGGAGTGGGCAGAAACCACGACGCCTGCAACTGGAGGAGCCCGCGACCAGACCGAATCGGTTGCCTGTGATGGGAGTGCCGCGTCCAGGTCGGCTGACCTTCGACCCCGGACGACAAACACAGATTCCGGTTCCGTATCCCCAGCCCACCCCTCAGGATCACGAAGCGCCGCCGGTCCCGGGAATGCGCAGCCATCCCGACTACGCCCGTCTTTCAAAACGTCACGCCATTCCCGGGTGGCGTCGGTTCTTCGCCTGGTTCGCCCGTATCTTCCGCAGCGATGACGTCGCATCCAGGGTGGTGCGCGCCTCTGCCGGGGCCCAGCGTCCGGTCACCACCGGACGGCGCGTCGTCGTGGTCGGCGCCAGCGGTGGGACGGGAACCACCAGCGTCACAGTCGGGTTGGCCCGCACCCTGGCCGCGGTACGCAACGCCCCGGTGGCGGTGGTGGCCACGGGAGGCAGCAACGATCTGGAGTCACGCCTGGACACCGGTCCGATTCCCAGGGCGTCCTCGGATCTACCGGCCGGCAGTTTCGCCGACCAAATGTCGGTCATGACCGAAAGTGGCCGCCTCGCCGTCATCCGACCCCACAAAAACGCAGCTGCAACGGCTCGGGGTCTCGCCCGGTTCTTCGCCGTGACGGTCATCGACGCCGGCCAGAACCCACCCGCACAGCTCGCATCCGAGGCTCACGCGGTCGTGATCGTCGCCTCGGCGAGTGCCACAGGAACCACCGCCGCCACGAGAACCGCCGCCGAGCTGCGGAACACAGGGGTGAAACCTGACACCATCCTGGCGGTGCTGGTGCCGCGCCGGCCCGGGATCGATCCCGCTCCCCACGCGAAACGACTCCGCGACTCCGGTATTCCCACCTTCGTCGTCCCCCACGACCGGCACGTCGCAGGCGGAGCCGCCCTGCACCTGAGGCTGGCGGCCGAGAACACGCAGGTGGTCCTTGGGGAACTGGCCGCTGCAACGATGGCATCGTCCGGTAGGTGATCCGATGAGTATCCGGATCGTCCACCGACCCGCCAGAACCACTCCCGCCCTGCAGACGCTGCCGGAGGTGTCGTTGGAATCCCCACCCACCCTCCCGGACGGGAGCGACGGGGCAGGTTCCGCGGCCCTGCGCATCCTGCCCCTACTAGGCGCCGGCGCCGCGATGACCGTCATGATGTTGTTCCGGCGCTCCAATTTCGCGGTCATCGGTGCGCTCATGATGATCGTCACCGTCATCGCCTCGGCCGTCATGATGTTCAGCCAACGAGGCAGGGCGGGCAAGGAACGTCGCGAGAGTCGCGACATCTACATCGAGTATCTGGAGAAGGAACGCGACAAATTGCGAGCCGACGAAAACAAGCGGCTCATCAACGCCCATCGCATCCATCCAGTTCCCGGAGAACTGCTCAGTATCGTCAGGTCACCCGACCGATTGTGGGAACGGCGTCGCGGCGACGGAGACTTCCTGAAGCTCAGGCTCGGAATCGGCACGGTCCACTCCCGGGAAGTCAAGGTGCGCTCCCCCCAGGGTTCAGTCACCCGCAGCGACCCCTTCATGGACAATGAGGTGGAACTGGTCACGTCGCGTTTCAGCACCACCCCGAGCATGCCCATGCTGGTCGATCTCGATTCCATCGGCGCAGTCAGCGTCGTCGGAAACCGGGATTTCGTCTCGCGGGTTGCACGACTGCTCACCATGCAGGCAGCGACCTTTCACTCCCCCGAGGATCTTCAGCTGGCGCTCGTCGTCGATGACGAAAGACGTGAGGAATGGGACTGGTTCTCCTGGTTGCCACAGCTCGCCGCGCAGAACGTCCAAGGCCCGTTCGGCCCTGGCAGGGTGATCGTGCCGAGTGTCGCACGGCTGCGCAGCGTGCTGGGTCCCGAGCTCGACTCCCGCTCCCCCAGTGCGGCGGAGGCCCGCCGCGCCATGCTCACCGGCAAGGAGATACAGCACGGGCGCATCCTGGTCCTCGTGGATCAATACGGCCAAGCGGCCACGACCTTCACACCAACGGATACGCAAATCAAGCTGAGCCAGGTCAACACAACGGTCATCTACCTCCTGGACGACCGCAGGGCCGAACCTGACGCGATCACCACGCGGATCAGCGAGGGGAAGAAACCGGGAAGCTTCGTTGTCGAGAGCTACCCGAAAGCCGACGCAGCCCCCAAAGTCGTCACCGGGACGCTCGACGACCTGACCCAGGACTCGACAACCGCGCTGGCCCATCTGCTCAGTCCGCTGCGCTTGTCGCCCGACTCCCACGAACACGACGCCGCTCGCAGCGCCATGACTTTCGCCGAGCTGCTGGGGGTCCCCGACTACAACAACGTTGACTTCTCACGTGCCTGGGCTCCACGAGGAGACACCGGGTTCCTGCGGGTCGCCATCGGGACCGATGACTCCGGTGAACCCGTGACCCTCGACCTCAAGGAGGCCGCCCAGTACGGCATGGGACCGCACGGCCTATGCGTCGGCGCAACCGGATCCGGCAAGAGCGAGATGCTGCGCACCCTGGTGCTGGGTTTGCTGCTCAGCCACGACCCGGAGGACCTGGCGATGGTGCTCGTCGACTATAAGGGCGGCGCCACCTTCGCTCCCTTCGACGGCGCACCCCAGGTCTCGGGCATCATCACGAACCTGTCCGACGACGCCAGCCTCATCGAACGCGTCTACGCCAGCCTGTCCGGTGAGGTGCAGCGACGCCAGCAGGTGTTGCGTGACGCCGGAAACATCGCGGACATCACCACCTACCGGGCGCTGCGCGCCGAACGACCCGAGCTGGGCCTGGCCCCGTTCCCACACCTGCTGGTCATCATCGATGAGTTCGGTGAGCTGCTGACCGCCCGCCCCGACTTCATCGAGTTGTTCCTGTCCATCGGACGCATCGGACGCTCCATCGGGGTGCACCTGATGTTGTCCAGCCAGCGGATCGAGAGCGGCAAGCTGCGCGGCCTCGATACCTACCTGTCCTACCGGATCGGCCTGCGAACCCTATCGGAGAGCGAGTCTCGCACCATCCTGGAGACCACCGACGCCTTCCACCTGCCCCCGATCCCCGGGTACGGCTACCTGAAGGTCGACACCACCACCTACACCCGGTTCCGTTCCGGTTTCGTCTCCGGCCCCCTGCCGGAGGACCCGGACCTCGAACAAAAGGTGGAAGCCCCACCCATCGTGTTCCCAGTTCCCAGCTATCTCGTCACCCGCGCCGAGGCGGGCGACAGCATGCCTGCGGCAACACGTGTGAGCACGAAGACGACAGGCCCGACAGTTCTCAGCACCGTCATGGACCAGCTCCGGCAACAGAAGCGTGCCACCCAGCCGATCTGGCTGCCTCCGCTGCCAGCAGCAACCACGTTGGACACCGTCGCCGGCGAACCCCGTCCCACCGATTCCGGGCTGCGGATCCATTCCAGCGCGCCGTTGCGTTTCCCCATCGGAATCATCGACGACCCGGCCCGGCAGTGGCAGGACACGTGGGAGCTGGATCTTCTCGCCTCCGGCGGCCACACCCAGATCACCGGAGGACCGGGCAGCGGAAAGACGACTCTGCTGCGCACCATCACGGCGTCACTAGCCCTGACTCATTCACCGTCGCTGGTCAGCGTCTACGTGCTGGATCTGCTCGGATCGTCCCTGCTGAACCTGCGTGACCTGGCCAACGTGGGCGCGGTGGCCGTCCGTGCCGACCGCGAGGTGGTGCGCCGCACCCTCGAGGAGTTGCGGGGGCTGTTGAACCAGCGTGAGTTGATCTTCCAGCAACTCAGGATCGATTCCCTGGCGACATTGCGCAACATCACCGACGATCCCTCTCTCAATCTCGCAGAGGTAGTGCTACTCATCGACGGCTATGGACAGCTCTCGGAGGAATTCGAGGAGCTGAACGACATCGTGTTCGACCTGTTGCGTCGCGGCGCCGCGCACGGAATCCACGTCATCGCCACCACCACCCGTTGGAACGAGATCCGCCTGGCACAGCAGAGTTTCTTCGGCACCAGAATCGAGTTCAGGCTGACCGATCCGACGGAGTCCGTGCACGGCAGACGCCTGGCCGAGACCCTGCCCACGGACCGTCCCGGTCGGGCCCTGGTCACGGATGGCCTGTTCACGCATGTCGCGCTTCCCAGGATCGATGGGATTGATTCCGCCGAGGACGTCTCCGATGGGTTGCGGCATCTCTCGGAAGCGGTCGCAGCCGGCACGACCGAGCGGGCTGTACCGGTCAGACTGCTCCCGGCAAACCTCTCCCCTGACGGAGTCGAACTTCCCGAAGGCAAGGCGCTGGTGGCTCTGGGGCTGGACGAAACCGACCTCTCGACCACGGTGCTGGACATGAACGGGCCCGACAGACACCTCATCATCTTCGGTGACTCCGGGACCGGACGCACCACGATGCTGCGGCGGGTGATCGCGGAGCTGGTTCGCACCCACAGCTCCGAGGAGCTGGTTTTCGCGGTCTTCGATCCCCGGCGTTCCCTCACCGGTGTCGTCCCCGAGGGATACCTTGGCGGAACCGCCACCAGCGCCGTCCTGGCGCAGAAACTGGTGGCCGCCATCGTGCCGGAACTCGAGGCCAGGGTGCCGCGCAGCGTCGACGCTTCCGCCGAGGTGGCTCCTCCGGTGCCACACATCGTTGTCCTCATCGACGACTACGACGCCCTGGGGTCGGGAGCTGGCCCCTTCAAGGCGTTGTTGCCATTCGTCCCGATGGGCAACGAGGTCGGGCTGTCGGTCGTGCTGACCCGGCGGATGACCGGCGCGGGACGCGCCATGTACGACCCCCTAATCAACACCATGCGCGACTCCGGAGCCGCCGGGTTCATGTTCTCCGGCGACCGTTCCGAGGGCATGCTGTTGGGCAATCAGCGGCCACGCGCGCTACCAATTGGTCGCGCCATGCTGCTGCACTCCGGACAGCCGGTGCGGACGGTGCAGATCGTGAACCAACCCGACCAGGCGGCTGCAATCACGGGCGAAGACGGATGATCAGGGAATCAGCGTGGCTGTTCCGCCGGACCACGATCCCCGAGCCGCCCGGCCACGGACTACGTTTCCATTCCCTGCGGGGGATTGAAGAGCAGGCGCATCGCCTCCGCTTTTTCCCCAATGCTCACGCGGACCTCGTATTCTCCCGCCTGAAGGTCCGTCACGTCCCATTGGCGCATGTCAAATGCCAGGGTGATGCGCACCTCCTCGTCCTCGCCCGCATCCTCGAAAGCCTCCATGGGCGGTGGCGGAACGCGCAACAGTTCGTTTCGGTAGTTCGGACCGCTCACCTCGACGACCAGGTCTGAAGCGCAGAACTGGGTAGGCGTGCCATGGATGAAGCCCGCGAGATACAGGGGCGCTCCGGGCACGTGCGTGTTGGTTCCAGCACCCACGATCGTGAGCAGCCCGTTTGCCTCCTGAGCGAACGAGCACAGATGCAGGACGAACTTCACCTGCTTCTCAGACCGGGACACTGCCATACCTGTACGACCGCGTGGTGGCCATGAGTGATTCCCCCTGCCGGACGATGGTCGGGCGATGATCCGCGGGGCGCCTCGGGTCAAGGGATGTGGCAAGCCATTTGTTGATCCGTGCCACCTCCTCCTCCGTCGGGACGTCCCAGTCATCGTGTTGATGCCCCTTGGCCCGCAGCCATTCGTTGACGAGCTGCCACTGCCACAGTGGCGAGCTATCGGTGAAGCAGTGGGGTTCCGGAAACTCGTTGTCCCTCGGGTTGTTCGCCCATTTCGACACGGCCTGCTTGGACACACCCACCCTGCGATGAATGTCTGCCATCGTGACCAGCTCCGGCATGACCGAGCGTACGCTCACGCCGCTGATTCGCAGGTGCTCGGCCATGGCCTTGGCCGCGGCGACGGCATCGGCCGCGGAGTCCTCGCCCTCGATCACGGTCCTAGCGCACCGTCGCGAGACGGCGAAACGCCCGTCGGGCAGCAATGCTTCCTCAACGTCCTGAGGTATGTCCTCAACCAGAAACTTCACAACATAGTCACGCTGCATCAGCTTCTCCTGTCCTTGGCTGTCAATTCCGCACCCAGCGGTTGACAACAGTCAACCCTACCTCTCAATCAATCAGTTTCGGAATCCACCTCATGGACACAGCTCTCCAAAAAGCGACGGAGACGTTTCGCCTCATTGCCATCGCTGCGCGGGCTCCCGGCCACCGAGCGCGTGCACCCATCCCGCGTGGAGCGAGGGCAGAATATTTTGACGCCATGGCCTAATTTGCACACCCGCCACCCCCGGTCCAGCGCCGCACGCAGCGCCTTCAATGTCTCCGGGTACCCCTTGTACATCTTGCGGAGAGCTGCTGCATCAAGTTCTTTACCATCTCCCATGGTCATCCGCCGGCTCTGGGTTTGCAGCGTAAGGGCACGACGACACGACGCATGGTTCTCCCTCGGGAATCAAACCGTTTGGATGACAGCAGAGTAGCCCTACTCGTCCAGCTCGATCTCCTCCCCGGATCCGAACGGCACCCAAGAAGGTCTTCGTTGAGAGTTTTCTCACACGGCGGTTACTGGTAGCCGTCGATCAGGGCCGCTGCGATCTCGGACCACGCCTCCCTGGTGCGGGGGTGGACCCGCTCCAAGCTGATGCGGTCGCCGTCGGCGACGGTCTGGTCGTTCGGCACCACAAACACCTGCCGGCTGTGGCTTGCCAGGTGGGTGCGCACCATGTCCTTCTGCACCCGAATGGACACGTTGTCTTTGTCGGTGAGGACGATGATCGCCTCCTGGGCCAGCTTCTCGTAACCGTGGCTCGCGAGCCAGTCGACAGTACTGACAGCCCGTTTGACACCAGAGAAGGCGTAGCCGGTGGCGATCACCACGCTGTCGGCCTTGGCGAGGATCCCACTCATGGCGTTGTGGGTCACTCCGGTGCCGCAGTCAGTGAGAATCACGGAGAAGAAGTTCTGCACGAGCTCGTGGACGCGCCGGTAACCGTCGGCGGTGAGACTGTCCGAGACCGCCGGGTCCTGCTCACCCGCGACGACGTGCAGCCTGTCGACCTGCGTGATGTAACCGGACAGGTCCGTCCACGTCTTGACCCGCGGAATGTCGCCCACCAGGTCGGTGATGCTGCGCGGTTGCAGCCGCAGCATCTCGTCCTCACCGAGCAGTCGTTCGGCCAGGTCACCCGAATCCGGGTCAGCGTCGATGGCGATGGGAGGCACGCCCCGCGCCTGGGCGAGAGCCAGGCCCACCCCGACCGCCGTCGAAGTCTTGCCGATGCCGCCCTTGAAGGAGAGGAACACGGTGCTGTAGGGACGTTCCAGCGACCGGGAGATTCGGGAGTCCCGTTCCGCAAGACGGATCTGGGTCTGACTGGGACCGAAGTTCACACGCCCCGACGTCAGCCGGTACATCGCGCCGCGGAACCCTCCCTGCGGCACGGCCTTTGGGGGACGCACGAGCAGTGACGACGGCGCCGCATCCGGCACGGCGAGGGCCTGCGATGTCGGCACGTTCATGAAGATCGATCGGAACGGCACGTCCGGGGAAGCCCCGGACGGGGAGATCTCCTGTGGTTTCGGCCTCGGGGTTCCCTGATTCGGCGGGGGGCCACTCGGTTTCTGCGGCCTGTCCTGAGGTTTCGGTCTCGGGGCCCCCTGGGGCTGCGGGGCCTGCCTCGGTGGCGTCGGCGGAATCGCGCGCGGCGACGCCTTGG
>ERZ773076.220-NODE-220-length-32154-cov-5.525811_pt1 | contig 32154 bp, 29 predicted proteins | sample MGYA00580613_ERZ773076 | MGnify/ENA primary metagenome ERZ773076 (study PRJEB29015, sample SAMEA2738005) | human oral metagenome | biome: human oral; feature: human-associated habitat; material: dental | place: China | collected 2057 ...
TACTAGTTAATATTAATATAATTTTGTGAAAATAAATAAAAAACTTGACTATATATATAATGCTTTTATATTTGGTAAAATAGGAGGATTAAAGATGGCAAAATTTAGTAAAAATGATTTTTTATTATTTAAAGGAAAAAAACTAACTTTTAAAAGAGTAAAATATGGTGCAGATATTAAAGTAGAAATTGTAGAAAGATTTGGAGATGTAAAACTAAAGGTAGTAGATCATTTTCCGGATTTTAAAGTTTTTATTGATTAAATTTTGAAATACAAAATTATGATGGAAATATGAATGAAATTACTATCTATTCAAAATCAATAGACAATTTATTTAAAAAATGGGAAGAAAAACACTTTTCTAATGGATATAAGTATTTTATAAGGGACGGAATAGTTAATCCTGATATATGGTATAATATGGATTGTCCTAAAATATGTTATTTTTTAAAAGAGGCATATACTTACGAAGGAAAGTATGACTTACCAAATTTAGTTAAAGAACTTAAAAATAAAGAACCTTGGTCTATGTGGAAAAAAGTTTCTGTCTGGACACAAGCCATACATAATGCTTTTTTAGGTGATATTTCGTATGTGGATGAAAATAATTATAGAGAAAATATTGATAAGATTGCTGTCTGTAATATAAAGAAAAGTAACGGTAACTCTCATTCAGAAGAAAAAAATCTTGAAAAATTTCTAAATGAAGATTTAGATGAGTTAAAGGAAGAAATTCTTTTAATTAATCCTGATATTATATTATGTGGATATACATTCAGATATCTAATGGAAGTTTTAAAAGATGAAGATATAATTTATGATTATAAAAATTCTCCATTATTTGCAATCTGGAAAGATAAGTTAATAATTGATTATTACCACCCAGCGTGTTTTTATCCTAACAGAGTAAATTATTATGCACTTTCAAAAATAGTTCAAGTCGCTATGAAAAATCATAATATATTAACAAAATATAAGAAATATTAAACATAATAAAAAAGACAGAAAATTTTATACTTTCTGTCTTTTTTATTAATTATTTATAGTCTTCTACAATCATTCTTGCAAGTTCATGTGGATTTCCACATCCTGTTGTAATTATAGTATCTTTATCTTTAAATGTTTCAAATATATAATCTCTTGCTTCTTCAAATGTTTTTAGGTATATAGCATTTACTCCGTTTTTATTTAGTTTTTCAACTAAATCTATTGAATGAATAGTAGGATCGAATTTTTCTCTTGCAGCATAAATCTCAGTAACAATAACTTCATCACAATCATCAAAACATTTTGCAAAGTCATTTAATAAAGCTTTTGTTCTTGAATAAGTATGTGGCTGGAAAATACACACAAGTCTGCCTTCTTTATGTTCAGCAATTGAACTTAGACAACTTTTAATTTCTCTTGGATGATGTCCATAATCAGTTAGAATAGTAGCTTTTTTACCATTACCGATTACTCCATAAACTTCCATTCTTCTGTGTAAATTTTTATATTTTGAAATAGCATTCTTAATATATTCAACATCTATTCCTGTTTCATAAGTTGCTATAATCGCAGCAGCTGCATTGTAAATATTATGTCTGCCTATTATATTTAAACAAAAATGATGTTTTCCGAATTTTTCATTTTCAATATCAAAACAAGGATGTCCGACTTTATCAAAACTTATATTTGTAATGTTATAAGTAGCATTTTCATTATTTATACCAAATGTAATAGTTTCTCCTTTGATATGTTCTAATAGTGGAAGACAGTTTGGATCATCAATATTAATGATAGCTTTTGAATTTTCATCCAAATTTTTCATATATCCTATAAAAGTATCTACAATATGATCCAAGTTTTTATAGAAATCTAAATGATCTTCATCTATATTTAGAATAATAGCCATACTAGGATAATAATGAAGAATATTTGCCTTAAATTCACATGCTTCAGTTACAAGATAATCTTCATTTCCACACAAAACATTTCCATCAATTTCATCTAAATTTCCACCAATTAAAATTGATGGGTCAAATGGTGAATTAATTAAAATTTTTGAAATCATACTCGTAGTTGTACTCTTTCCATGTGAACCGGAAATTGCGATAGAATGAGTATAATTTCTCATCAATGCGCCTAAAAACTGTCCTCTTGTTACACAAGGAACTCCAATTGATTTTGCTTTAATTAATTCTTCATTATCTGGTAAAATTGCATCTGTATATACAATTAAATCAGGATTTTCAATATTTTCCTTTTTTTGACCTATAAATATTTTTGCACCATTTTGTTCTAATATTTGAATTTCCTTAGAAGTATTTCTGTCACTTCCAGAAATATTATATCCCTTTTTTAAAAGTAGTTTTGCAATCCCACTCATACTAATTCCACCAATACCGATGAAATGTATATTTTTGTATTTTTTATCATTAAAATCAAATTTAAACATAATAACTCCATTCAAAATAATATAATCACTGTAATTATAACATAAAAAACATATATATGCCAAATTTTTTATGAAAATTAAAAAATGGGAAAAAACTTCCCATTAATATATATATTTACTTAAACAGCAAATACATTATTTCTTTGTAGGTAGCAACATAAGTTTTTGAATTTTTACATACTACGTTATCTAAAACTAAAGTACCACCATACCATGCTTCAAAATCATCGTTATATTCATCATAATATCTACTATATGGGAAGTTTGGTGAAATACCAGATACTTTTAAAGTTTTAAATCTTGTTACTGCGCTATTATTATATTCATTATAAACTTCATCTGTGTCATCAGGTATTTCAGCATATTCATCACAATCTAAATCACAAATCATAGAAATTTCATCTTTATCTACAATTGTAAAAAAACCTTTTTTAAATTCAATTTCTAATTTTCCATTTTCTAGTTCTCTAACTCTATATTCTTCTTTAATCCCATATTCTTTACCTGATTTAGTATTGCTGTGTGTAGGTTCAAAATGTTCACTTGCCGTTACTATATTGAATCCTAATCCCATTGATAAAATCAATGTACAAACTATTAAAAATTTTTTCATATTAACCTCCGTTGTTATACCTTTTAAAATTAATATTACGCGTTTATTCAGCAATTAAGTTATTAAATATACTTTCTTACAACATCATTATACTGTTTTAAAAAATATTTGTCAATATATATTAATAATATTTTTAAAATGCTTAACTTTATGTTATAATTAATGTAGTTTTACGCCGTATGGTAAAACTATAATAATTTCAGCATAATAACAATGAGTTATAGTAAGGAAAATATGCTATAATTAATGTAGTTTTACGCCATATGGTAAAACGACATTAATTTCAACATAATAACCAAAGCTTATTTATAATACAGGAATTATGTAATAATTATTATAGTTTTACACCATATGGTAAAATGACATTAATTTTAATATAATAACATTAGCTGAGTTAAAAAGAATTAATATAATAAGCTTTATGATAAAATATAATTTTGGAGAATAAAATGAAAAAAATACTTTTAATTGATGGGTCAAGTCTTATTTTTAGGGCTTTTTATGCGATAAGAAATTTAACAACTAAAGATGGAGTTTTTGTAAATGGAGTGTATGGTTTTTTAAATATGTACTACAAAGCATTGGAATTAATAAATCCTACACATGTTTTTGTAGCTTTTGATAAGGGTTCAAAAACTTTTAGACATAATGAGTTTGCAGATTATAAGGGAACTCGTGATAATGCTCCTAATGAAATAACTTATCAGTTTGGAATTTTAAAAGATTTACTATCTTCTATGAATGTAAATTATTTGGAGCTTGATGAATATGAAGCAGATGATATTATAGGAACAATTGCAAAACTTGCTCAAAAAGAAGGCTTTGAAGTAGATATTTTTACGGGAGATAGAGATTATTTACAATTAGTTGATGATAATATTCTTGTTTATTTAACTAAAAAAGGCATAAGTGAGATTAAACTTATGAATACAGAATCAATTTTAGAGGAATATGATCTTTCTCCTAAACAACTGATTGATGTTAAAGCTCTTCAGGGAGATAGCTCCGATAATATACCCGGAGTTAAGGGAGTTGGAGAAAAAACTGCATTAAAATTAATTCAAGAATATGGTAATCTTGAAAACTTATATGAAAATATAGATAATCTTAAAGGAAAATTAAAGGAAAATCTTGTTAATGAAAAAGATAAGGCTTATTTAAGTAGATATCTTGGAGAGATTTTTTTGAGAGTTCCTATTGAGAGAAATATTGAAGATTTTAAAATTAAAGATGTAAATTATAATGAATATCTTAAAAAGTTAGAAAAATTAGAATTTAATAGTATTATAAATAAGCATTTTAAAGATATAAAAAAAGAAAGTACAGTAAAATCAAATCAAAATATTGATTTTGAAGTAATTAATTTTTCAGAAATTTTTGAAAAGATAAAAAATGATGATGAGATATCAATTAAATTTTTCTCTGATAAAGGGTATATCTATAGGAAGAAATTTTATATCGGAATTTATTCGAATTTTAATAAGAAAGCTTATATTTGTAAAGATTTTAAGCTATCAGATTTTGAAAAGTTTTGTAATTTAGATATAAAGATAATTGGTTATGATATAAAGGAAGAATTGTTTTTTGCATTAAAAAACAATTTAGAATTTAAAAATTATGAAGATGTAATGATTTTAGAATATTTAATTGACTCTAATAAAGGAAATTATGATATTCTAAAAGTTAGTAATGAATTTTTAAATCTAGAAATTTTAGATTTAAAAGAAATGCTTGGAAAAGGTAAAAATAAGAAGACTTTTTTTGAATTGGAAGAGGACATTATTTTTAAATTTATTTCACAAAATGTATTTGCAATTTCAGCTTTATATGATATTTTTATAGAAAAAGCTAAAGAAAATAATCTGATTTCATTATATGAAAATGTTGAAAAACCTCTTGTTAAGGTTCTTGCAGATATGGAAAAAACAGGAGTTTTAGTAGATAGAAATAAGATTATTGAGTTAAATGAGGAATATTCAAAACTTGCATATTTGTATGAACAAAAAGTTTATGAACTTGCAGGAGAAGTATTTAATTTGAATTCTCCAAAACAGCTTGGTGTAATTTTATTTGAAAAAATAGGATTACCTGTAGTAAAAAAGACAAAAACAGGATATTCGACAGACGTTGAAGTTTTAGAAAAATTATCAAAAAAGCATGAAATTGCAGATTATATTTTAAAATACAGATCTTTGAACAAGTTAATTTCAACTTATTTAGATGGAATATTGGAGTATATTATGGATGACGGTAGAGTTAGAACTTCTTTTAAGCAGATGATTACCGCAACAGGAAGACTTAGCTCTGTAGATCCTAATTTACAAAATATTCCAATAAGGAGCGAAGAAGGAAAAAATATTAGAAAAGTATTTGTAGCAGATAAAAACAAAGTTTTTATTGATGCAGATTATTCACAAATTGAACTTAGAGTTTTAGCTCATTTGTCTAAGGATTCAGTTATGATTGATTCTTTTAAAAATGATTTGGACATACATTATAAAACTGCAAGTGAAGTTTTTGGAGTTCCGATTAATGAAGTTACCGACAATCAAAGACGAAGTGCAAAGGCTGTAAATTTTGGAATAGTTTATGGGATAAGTGATTATGGTCTTTCAAAGGATTTGAATATTACCAGAAATGAAGCAAGGCAGTATATTGATGGATATTTGAATACTTATCCTAGTATAAAAAGTTATATGGAAGAAATAGTTAATAAAGCTAAGAAAGATGGTTTTGTAACAACGATTTTGGATAGAAAGAGATATATTCCGGAAATTAACTCCAAAAATTTTAATATTAGAAGTTTTGGAGAGAGGATTGCTTTGAATACTCCAATACAAGGCAGTGCAGCTGATATCATAAAACTTGCTATGATTAAAGTTTATGAAAGACTGAAAGTTGAAAAAGTTAATGCGAAGTTGATTTTGCAAATTCACGACGAGCTTATAGTAGAATGCGAAGAAAGTGAAAAAGAAACTGTTAAGAAGATTTTAAAAAATTCTATGGAAAATGTATATAAATTGGATTTACCGTTGAAAGTCGATATTTGTGAGGGGAGAAATTGGTATGAGTCGAAATAAAAAATTTATTGTTATCACAGGACAAATTGCCAGTGGTAAGAGCAGTCTAGCCGAGCTGATTAAAGAGAGGAACGAAAATTATTTAGTTTTAGATGCAGATGATCAAATTAAAGAATTATATAAAAGAGGTGCTGAACTTTATAAAGTTTTAGTAAATGAGTTTGGAGACAGTATTCTAAATGAAAAAGGCAATATTTCAAAGTCAAAATTAAGAAAAATTGTATTTTTGAATGATGAAAATAGAGAAAAGCTTAATTCTTTGACTCATCCTGTTATTTTGAAGAATATGGTCAATCTTGCTAAAAATTCTGATGCAGAAGTTGTGTTTTTACAAATTCCTCTTTTAAACGAATCAATAGACAGATTAGAAAAATTAATTGATATTGATGAAATATGGAATGTAACTGCAAATGATGAAGTTAGATTTAAAAGGCTAATGGAAAGAAAGGGCATTACAGAAGAAATTGCTCGTAGAATTATGGAAATTCAATCAGAGTTTGAAAACGAAAATTATGATATTTTATCTGTCGAAAATAATGGTGATTTTGAGGAATTAAAAGATAAACTTGATTTATTTTTTAAAAACAGTTGTATAAATGAAGGAAAAAAAGTTGGATTTTTTGGAAAGTTGAAGAAGAGTAAACAAGAAGAAACTGAAGAAGACAAAGTAATTGTCGAAGACAAAACTGAAGATGCAGATGTAGTTAGAAAATTAACTGAAGATGAATTAAAAGCGATGAATACGGCTGAGGAAGTTTTTAATGATCATCCTTTAGAGAAAGAAAACTTAAACAATAATGAAAATTTGGATGGCTTTATGAAGTCAGTATTCGCAAATGAACAAAGTACTGAAAATGTTGATTTAAAAAATTTGGAAAGTCAGAATTCATTAAATATGGAAAAGACTAAATTAACAGATTTAAGTCTTTTGCGTGAAGAAAAATTAGATTCTACTAATTCTGCTAAAAACGGTATTAATAATTCTAATGAAGAGTTTTTTGAAGAAGAAGTAGTAGAAGATACAAAAAAAGATAAAGGCAAAAAAAAGAAAAAAAAGATGAAAATGTGGAAAAAAATATTAATAACAATAATAACAGTATTAATTATATGTAAGGCATTATTTTTGGGAGCCGTATATTACGGTGGGAAAAATTATCCTATAAATTATATTGAAGAAATTCAAAAATATTCTAATGAGTATGGAGTAGATCCGAAGGTAGTTTTGGCTATTATGAGGGTTGAAAGTAATTTCAAAAGTGATGCAGTAAGTAAAGTTAATGCTAAAGGTTTAATGCAAGTTTTACCGGATACTGCTAAACATGTTGCAAAGTTGTTAAATGTTAATGTAAATTCTGTTGACTTAAACGATCCCGAAACTAATGTAAAATTTGGAACATATTATTTAAAATATTTAATGCAAAATTTTAGCAATATGGATACAGTTTATGCAGCATATAATGGTGGAATAGGAAATGTAAATACTTGGCTAAAAGATTCAAAATATTCAAATGATGGAGTTAGTCTTTACAATATTCCTTCAGCAGAAACTAAAAATTATGTAAATAAAGTGAATAAAGCATTAAAAGCTTATGAAATTTTATATGGAAAGGAATTTCCAACTAAAAAAACTAAAGGATTTGCAAAATTTATAGATAATGTGAAGAATGCAGTTAGATATATTTTTAGAAATTTTTAATAAAAAAGTAAAATTATAGTACTGGATACAAATAGCAACGGACAACGAAGTCCGTTGTTTTTTATGAAATTAAAAAAGATTCAAAAATTGATTCTAACTAATATATATGATATAATCAATGCGATTTTATAATAATATTTTGGGGATAATTATGGAAAATAAAAAGATTGAATTTATGAAAAATTTTATAAATGATAGAGAAAAATTAATGAGAATTTTACTTTGGGGATCAGTAGCTTTAGATATTTTTTTAGTATTATGTTTTGTTATTGGTTTTGCGCTTGGAATGGGAAGTTCTGAAATAGGATTCTTTATGATTGGAATTATTTTTAGATATGGGTTAATTCTATTTATAATAAGCATTATACTTAAGTTTGTAGCTTTTATTTTAAGTCTTCGAAGAGATACAAAAGAAAAAAGGAAATACTTTTTTATTACTTTGTTTTCCTTGTTCAGATTATTGTTTATTGGAGCATTAGTTTACGGAATATATTATATTGGAAAGATAATGACTGCTGTGGGATAAAAAACTATATTAAATTTAAATTATATTAATTTAAGAGTTGAAGTTGAGAGAAATTTAAACATTTTAATCAACTTTTTTGTTTATGTTAACAATCTTTAAATTATAAAAAAATTTTTCAAAAGTAAAATAATCTCATTCGTTGGGTATAATATAATAAAGGTCAAAGTAGGTCAGGAGGTGTTCTTTTGGCAGGTATCAGTGATATTATAGAAAAATTTTTGAAAGAAATGTTAGATAATTCGGAGAATGGGATTATTGAGATAGGTAGAAATGATTTAGCAAGTAGATTTTCTTGTGCTCCTTCTCAAATAAATTATGTTTTGACAACAAGATTTTCTTCAACAAAAGGATATTATATTGAAAGTCGTCGAGGAGGGAGTGGTTATATAAGAATTTCAACTCTTTCAAATGAAGATGTATTTTTAAATTCAGTTATTGAGTATTTAGAACAAAATAATATAACTTTTAATGAAGGTCGAAGAATTATAGATAGAATATTTGAATTGGGATATATCACAAAAAGAGAAAGATTTATTATTTTACACGCTATAAGCGATAATTCTCTTTGTGTAGATAATAAAGTTAGAGATAAGTTAAGAGCTAATATTTTGCTTAATATTTTGTATTCTTTCGGGAGGGAAAATGAGTAAGAGAATTGCAACGATTAGTTATGAAAAAGAAATTACAGATATTGAATATGATAATTTATTCAATTCATTAAAATCTTATGAAAAAGATGAACTGTTTTGTAACTTTAAAGGTCAAATTTCCAATTCAAATATTAAGTGTAAAAAGTGTAAAACTTCTGTAAAGGATATTGTTCATACAAATTTACTTGTTTGTCCTTGTTGTTTTGAGACAATTTATAAACTTATAGAAAACAAGAAATTGAAACCTACACTTATTTATTCAAATTTTATCAAAAGACTATTATGCAATGATTTTAGAAAATATAGAGGCAAAAAACCTGAATATGCTAAGGAATTTTTTGAAAACGAAATAAAAATTTCAGATTTAGAAAGAGAGCTGGAGCATAGTATAGAGACGGAAGAATTTTTAAAATGTGATATTTTAAAAAATGCTATTGAAGATTTAAAAAAGAAAAATCTGAAATTTAGGAGGAGAATAAATGAGTAGTTTCTTAGGAAAAATTTCTGAAAAGTATGTTTCTCTTTCAAGTCAAGTTGATGTTTATAGAAATATAAAGGGATTCAAATTTAATTGTATGTTAACTTTTGAAGATGAAATTAATTTATATAATAAAATTTGTTCTCAATTCTATAAATTGTATTACAGTGACAGGTTTACATTTGAAAAGGTAAATACAAAAAAACAAATATTAAAATATTATAATAAAGGGATATTTTTGTATTCAAATGATATTTTTAGAGAAAATTCATATATAGCTTCAAGAGATGATGAGTTTGTTTTTATGAATATAAACATTGGGGAACATCTTAGGTTGACAGGGAAACTCCCGGGAGTTAATTTTTTTAGATGTGGACATTTTGCTTATGGGTTGGAGTCAGATTTAGATGAGAAACTGAAATTCTCATTTAATACAAATTTCGGCTATGTTTTTAAAGATGTGAATTTAGTTGGGAATGGATTAAAAATGATTGGAGTTTTACATATCCCGTCATTAAAATATTATAAAATGACTGAATTTTTAGAAAATAAAATGAAAAAATTAGGAATTAACTTTTATTCTTTATCCAAAATAGGTCTTTGTGAGGATTTTTATATAGCAGAATTTTGTAATCACAATGCAGAAGAGTTTTCTGCTATTAGAAAAATGGACAAATATATTACAGAAATTGTTAATTTGGAAATAGATAATCGTAGAAAACTTTTGGGTATAAAAACTGACTATTATAGAGAAAAATTTGAAAGATATAAGAAAATTTTGAAAAATAGAGAAAATATAAGTCCATATATGATTAGTAAATTTATTTCACTTTGTATATTATTACAAAGTTTGGAACTTATAGTTAATTATGATATAAAGGTGTTGTATGAATGTCTTATGACTGTTAGAAGTTCAACTTTTTTAAATGAAAAAGAGAGAGATAAAGAACTTTTAAATGTAATTTTTAAATTAATATAGGGGGTAGTTTTATGTATGAAAATGTAATTAGAAGCGTTGATGAGTTTATCCGATATGCAGTAAATGAAGCATTTTATCTGAAGGATGATTATATTGGAACTGAACATATTTTACTAGCTTTTTTAAAAATAAACAGTAGAGAAACTGAAAGTCTTATTTCAGCAGGTGCAAATTATAATTCTTTAAAAAGTTATCTAATAGATAAGAGAGGTTTTGGAAACTTTTCTAATGTTGCTAGTAAGTTATCTAAAAACGCAAAGAAAGTTGTAGATAATGCTATGGATATTGCGATGAATTCAGATAATATTCAAGTTTTACCTTGTCATCTTTTGATTTCTTTAATGGAATTAAAAGTAGGGTTAGCGTATAAAATGCTTATTGAAACTAATATCAGTCCTGAAAGTATTTTAGCAGATATAAAAGAAAAGATACATTTTGAAAATGATTCGGATATTACAGGGGAAGTAACAACAGAAACCCTAGAAAAATACACTGTAAATTTGAATGAAAGAGCAAAAAACGGAAAGATAGATCAAGTAATTGGAAGAGATAAAGAAATAGATAGAATATTACAAATTTTACTTAGAAGAACAAAAAATAATCCTATATTGATTGGAGAAGCCGGAGTTGGGAAAACCGCTATTGTTGAAGGACTTGCCCTTAGAATTGTAGAGGGTAAAGTTCCCGAATTTTTAGAAAATAAAACTATTTATAGCCTAGATTTACCGGCTATGCTTGCAGGAAGTAAGTATCGTGGAGATTTTGAAAAAAGAGTAAAGGATACTTTAGATGAAATTATGAAAAATAAAAATGTAATTATATTCATAGATGAATTTCATAATATAGTTGGAACTGGAGGTAGTGAAGGTTCCATTGATGCGGCAAATATTTTAAAACCATTTTTAGCTAGAGGAGAAGTTCAATTAATTGGTGCCACAACTACTGATGAATATAGAAAATATATTGAAAAAGATTCTGCGCTTGAAAGGAGATTACAACCTGTAGAAGTTTCTGAGCCAACAGTTAGTCAGACTATAAATATATTATTGGGTCTAAGAGAAAAATACGAAAAACATCACGGGATAGTAATAACAGATGAAGCTATAAAAGCAGCTGTAGAATTATCTAATAGATATTTGACGGATAGATTTTTGCCGGATAAAGCTATTGATTTGATAGATGAAGCTGGATCTATGTTAAGAATAAAATCATATTTGAATCCGGATGATATAATTTTTTTGAAAGATGAAAATTCTAAATTAAAAGCTGATATAAAGAAATTTGTTGCAAATCAGGAATTTTTAAAAGCTCAGGAATATAAAAACAGATATGAACAAAATTTAGAAGAGATTAAAAAGCTTAAAGAGATAAAAAAAGACAAAAAAAATAATGAGAATTTAACTTTAAAATATGATGATATTGCAAAAGTTGTTTCAGATTGGAGTAAGGTTCCGGTTAACAAATTAACTGTTGAGGAAAGTCAAAAATATTTGTCCCTTTCAGATAATTTAAAAAATATTGTTATTGGTCAAGGAACAGCAATTGACAGAGTTACAAGTGCGATAAAAAGATCTAGAGCAGGAGTATCTTTGGGTAGTAAGCCTATAGGTAGTTTTATTTTCGTCGGAGCAACAGGAGTTGGTAAAACATATCTTGCAAAATCTTTGGCAAATCTTTTATTTGAATCTGAAGAAAATATGATTAGGATAGATATGAGTGAGTATATGGAAAAACATACTGTTTCCAAACTTGTAGGCTCTCCTCCCGGATATGTCGGATATGGAGAAGGTGGATATTTAACTGAAGCAGTTAGAAGAAGACCATATAGTGTTGTATTGTTTGATGAAATTGAAAAAGCTCATCCGGATGTATTTAATATGTTACTTCAAATTCTTGATGATGGAAGACTTACGGATTCACAAGGAAAAACCGTAAATTTTAAAAACACAGTAATCATTATGACTTCAAATGTAGGAGCATCTGCAATTGAAAAGAAAAACACTTTAGGTTTTTCTTCAAAAAAGGATGAAGTAGAAAAAGAATACGATAGGATTAAAGATATTGTAAATTCTGAACTTAAGATTATGTTCAAACCTGAATTTTTAAACAGAGTAGATGATATAATAGTATTTTCAAGACTTGACGAAAAAGATATATTTAAGATTACAGAGCTTTTACTTGAAAAATTGAAAAAAAGACTTAAAAATATTGGTCTAAATGTTGGATATAGTAATAAGATTATTAAAAAATTATCCGATATGGGATATGATAAGTCTTATGGAGCAAGACCTCTTGAAAGAATTATTAAATCTGAGCTTGAAAATAAAATTGCAGATGAAATTTTAAAGAATCAAATTCTCAGTGATGAAAAACTATTTTTAGATGTTAAAAAAGGCAATATTGTATTGGAAAAAGTAAAAGTCAAAACTAAGTAAATATATTTTTTATTCTTAAGATAATAGAATATCTTGATAATATTTAGAAAATATGTTAATATCATAAAAAAGGAGAGATGTTTGTGATAATTACAACTACAAATAGTATTGAAGGATATGAAATTGTTGAATATAAAGGAGTTGTTTTTGGCGAAGTAATTACAGGAGTAAATTTTGTAAAAGATTTTAAGGCGGGACTTAGAGATATTTTTGGAGGACGTTCGTCTTCTTATGAAGAAGAATTGATGGAAGCGAGAGAAGAGAGCGTAGATGAAATTGTAGAAAGAGCGACAGAAATTGGAGCAAATGCCGTTGTCGGACTTAAAATGGATTACGAAATGCTTGGAGCATCAAATAGTATGATGATGGTTACTTGTTCAGGCACCGCTGTTAGAATTGTAAAGAAATAGATGAAAAGGTGTTTTAAAAAATTTTAAAACACCTTTTCAAATTTAATTAATTTTACTTGAAAAATTTTTAAAAATTTAGTATAATGTATCTGATAAAGGGGAGTAGCTATTTTTGTTTAGTCGTCAATACGGTTTATCCCGGCTAAACACCTAACTATTTCAATAGGAAGCAAGACCTTTGTTTAATTTTATTAAACAAGGTTTTTTTTATGCAAAAAAAGCCTTAATTTAAGGAGGAAAATCTATGTCTTGGTACAACAAAAGTGTTGATGAATGTATCAAAGAGCTTGGAAGTGATGTGAAAAATGGACTTTCAAGCAAAAAAGCCGTTGAGCTTTTAGAAAAAAACGGAAGAAATGAGTTAAAACAAAAAAATAAAAAATCACTTCTTTCAAAAATTATAGACCAATTTAAAGATCCGATGATTTTAATTTTAATTGGTGCTTGTATTATGTCAGCAATTGTAGGTGAAATAACGGATGCTTTTATAATTATTGCAATTGTAATTGTAAATGCTATTCTTTCACTTAATCAAGAGGGAAAAGCTGAAAAGGCAATAGAAGCTTTACAAAAAATGGCAAGCCCTATGGCTAAAGTTTATAGAGATGGAAAATTAGTTCATATTCCTTCTCCAGAACTTGTTGTTGGAGATATTGTTGAGCTTGAAACAGGGGATATTATTCCTGCAGATTTAAGACTGATTGAAAGTTTTATTTTAAAAATTGATGAAGCATCTTTAACCGGAGAATCTGTGCCTGTTGAAAAATTTGCTGATAAGATTTATGATGGTGAAATTGAAATTGGTGATAGAGAAAATATGGCTTATTCATCAACAATTGTTGCTTATGGTAGAGGAATGGGAATAGTAATTTCTACAGGAGAAAATACAGAAATTGGAAAGATTGCAACAACTCTGGATTCTTTTGAAGATGAAGATACTCCACTTCAAAAGAAACTTGCAGGACTTTCAAAGTCTTTAGGCCTTATAACGATAGGAGTTTGCATTGTAGTTTTTATAGTTGGACTTTTATATAAACAAAAATTCTTACTTATGCTTTTAACTGCAATTTCACTTGCCGTTGCAGCAGTTCCTGAAGGATTACCGGCAATAGTTACAATAGTATTATCACTTGGTATGACAAAAATGGTTAAAAAGAATGCAATCGTAAAAAAACTTTTAGCAGTTGAAACATTGGGAACTACAACAGTAATTTGTTCTGATAAAACGGGAACTCTTACTCAAAATGAAATGACTGTTAAAAAAGTTTTCGTAAATAATTTAGTTTATGATGTAGAAGGAACAGGCTATGAACCTGTTGGAGATGTACTTTTAGACGGAGTAAAAGTTAATGCTAAAGAAATAGAAGATTTCATTTCAATTTCTAAAATTTCTACTCTTGTTAATGATGCAAAACTTATTAAAGACGAAAATATGTATAGAATAGCAGGAGATCCTACTGAGGGAGCATTGCTTACTCTTTCAGAAAAAGTTGCTATTTCTAAAGATGATTTAAACAATAAACATAAAAGAATTGCAGAAATACCTTTTGATTCTACTAGAAAGATGATGACAACATTTAATGAAAATATTTTTTCATCAAATGTTATATCTGCTACAAAGGGTGCTCCTGATATTGTAATAGATAATTGTAAATATATTTTAATAAATGGAAAAGAAGAAGAATTTACTCTTGAATTAAAAGAAAAAGTTCTTTTACAAAATAGTCAATTTGCTAAACAAGCACTTCGTGTATTAGCTTTTGCTTATAGAAAATTTGATTCATTACCTGAAGAAAAAACTTCAGAAAATATTGAAAAAGATATGGTTTTTGTTGGGCTTATGGGAATGATTGACCCTGCAAGGCCAGAAGCAAAAGAAGCAATCAAAGAATGTAAAAAAGCAGGAATAATTCCTATAATGATTACTGGAGATTATCTTGAAACTGCAGTTGCCATTGCTAAAGATTTAGGGATTTTGGATGATAATTCAAAGGCTATTATGGGTCGTGAGTTAAATAAAATGACTGAAGAAGAAATTTGTGAAGTTGTAAAAACTACAAGAGTTTTTGCAAGGGTGAGTCCTGAAAACAAAGTACAAATAGTTAGTGCCTTAAAGAAAAATGGACATATTGCCGCAATGACAGGTGATGGAGTTAATGATGCACCTGCAATTAAGAGAGCTGATATTGGGGTTTCAATGGGAATTACAGGAACTGATGTTGCTAAAAATACTTCAGATGTAATTTTAACAGATGACAATTTTGCTACTATAGTTTCAGCCGTTCACGAAGGACGTATAATTTATTCCAATATTAAAAAATTCGTATCTTTCTTGTTATCTTGTAATGTTGGAGAGATATTAATAGTTTTAATTTCAATATTATTAAACATACCGGTGCCTTTTGTTCCAATTCAATTACTTTGGTTAAATTTAGTTACAGATAGTTTCCCTGCACTCGCACTTGGAGTTGAAAAAGGTGATGAAGATATTATGGAAGTTCCACCTAGAAATCCAAATGAACCAATTTTAGATAAGGAAATGATTTATAGTATAATTTCTCAATCATTGGCAATTACAGTTGCAACACTTGGAGCATATTTCTATGGAATGTATCATTATCCTAATCATATAGAAGGAGCAAGAACAGTTGCTTTCTTTACACTTATAACTGCAGAGCTTTTAAGAAGTTATTCTGTTAGAAGTAGTAGATTTACCTTATTCCATATTGGAGTATTCTCAAATAAAACATTAGTTTATGGAACAACTTTATCTTTCTTTATGATGTTAGTAGTTGTATATGTACCTTTCTTACAACCATACTTTGATACTGTTTCTTTAGGAATAAAAGAGTTAGCGGTTGCAATTCCACTAGCATTTTTACCTTTTATAGTTGCAGAAGTTTCAAAAGTTATGAGAAAAAAATAAAAAAATATTGTAAAAATAGCCGGATTATATGTAATAAAAATTCGGCAGTTTTTTTATAAGATAAATTTTGAGTTAATTGTAATTAGTTATTATAAATTGAATTATCAACTATGGTTAAAATATTTATTTTGCTAAACACAAACAAAAAGAGTGTTTTGCAATTTATTTATAAGGGTATTTTATAATTTAAGTATGTAGTTTATTTTACATCGATATAGGATTCTTTTTAGAGTAAAAGATATTGACATATTCTTAAATAAATTGTATACTGAAAGAAGGAATAACGATTCCTAATAAATGTTTTGTTAACAAAAAGGAGGATTTTTATGAAGACAGATGTGCAAATTGCTCAAGAAGCGAAAATGAAACCTATCAAAGAAGTAGCTGATTATTTAGGATTTCCGGAAGAAGCTATAGAGCTTTATGGAAATTATAAGGCAAAGTTAAATATTCATGAATTGAAAGATTATAAAGATAGACCAAATGGAAAATTAATTTTGGTAACTGCTATTACTCCAACTCCTGCAGGGGAAGGAAAAACTACAACTGTTGTAGGACTTGGTGACGGATTAAATAGAATAGGGAAAAGAACATCTCTTGCACTTAGAGAACCTTCTTTAGGACCGGTTTTTGGAGTTAAAGGTGGAGCTGCAGGTGGAGGATATGCTCAAGTAGTTCCTATGGAAGATATAAATTTACATTTTACAGGAGATTTTAATGCTATTGGTGCGGCAAATAATTTACTTGCTGCAATGTTGGATAATCATATTAATCACGGAAATGAATTAGATATTGATGCGAGAACTATTACTTTAAAAAGAGTTGTTGATATGAACGATAGGCAACTTCGTTTCATTGTAGATGGATTAAACGGAAAAGCTAATGGTGTTCCAAGAGAAGATGGTTTTGAAATAGTAGTTGCTTCAGAAGTAATGGCTATTTTATGTCTATCAAATGATTTAAAAGATTTAAAGGAAAAATTAGGAAAAATCATCGTTGCTTATAATAGAAAAGGTGAACCAGTAACTGCAAAAGATTTGAATGCTCAAGGAGCTATGGCGGCTTTATTGAAAGATGCTATTAAACCAAATCTTGTTCAAACTTTAGAACATACTCCTGCTTTTATTCATGGAGGACCTTTTGCAAATATAGCACATGGTTGCAATAGTATAATTGCTACAAAATTAGCTTTAAAATACTCAGATTATGTTGTAACTGAAGCAGGTTTTGGAGCTGACTTAGGAGCTGAAAAATTCTTAGATATAAAATGTAGATTTGCAGGTTTAAATCCTAATGCAGTCGTAGTTGTTGCTACTGTAAGAGCATTAAAAATGCATGGTGGACTTGCTAAGACTGAATTAGGAAATGAAGATTTAGTTGCATTGGAAAAAGGACTTCCAAACTTATTAAAGCATGTTGAAAATATGCAAAATCTATTTGGTATTCCTTGTGTAGTTGCAATTAATAAATTCCCATTAGATACTGATGCGGAAATCAAATTGATTGAAACAAAGTGTAAAGAATTAGGCGTTAATGTAGTTCTTTCAGACGTTTGGGCAAAAGGTGGAGAAGGTGCTATCGATCTTGCTCATGAAGTTGTAAGACTTGCTGAAAATGACAAACCAATTAATCAAATTTATGATATTGAAGATTCTTTAGAAGAAAAATTAAATAAAATTGTTCAAAAAGTTTATGGAGGATCTGGTATAACATTCTCTCCAGGAGTAAAAAAGAAAATTAAAACTATTGAAGAATTAGGATTTAGAAATGTTCCTATCTGTATGGCGAAAACACAATACTCATTCTCTGATGATAAGAATAAGGTTGGTAGACCAGAAGGATTTAAGGTAAATATCAAAAATATAAAAATTGCTGCAGGTGCAGGATTTGCTGTTGCTTATAGTGGAGATATTATGACTATGCCTGGATTACCAAAAGTTCCTGCTGCAAATAATATTGACATAACTGATGATGGAAAGATAGTTGGATTATTCTAGTTAATAGGAGGAATTTATGGAACAAAAAATGTGTGATAAAACCATAAATTTATTTATTCAAGAATTATCAGATAAACAACCGGTACCAGGGGGCGGAGGAGCATCCGCCCTTGTAGGTGCTTTGGGAGTTGCCCTTTTAAATATGGATGCAATTTATACTACTGGTAATGAAAAATTTAAAGATGTTGAAGAAGAAATTAAAGAACAAATTAAAAAGTACAATGAATTAATTATTTACTTAAAAGAATTAGTTCAAGGCGATGCAGATGCTTTTTATCCACTTTCTCAATGTTATAAGATGCCAAGAAATACTGACGAAGAAAAGAGATTAAAGAGAGAAGCATTAGAAGAAAACCTTTATAATGCTGCTATGATTCCTTTACAAATAATGGAAAAATCTTATGAGGCACTTTGCTTAGTAGATAGACTTATTAGAATTGGAAATAAAAATCTTATTGGAGATGTTGCAACTGGAGCTGTATTTTTAGAATCCGCTCTTAAAGGGGCAAGTCTTAGTGTCTTTGCGAATACTTCTTCAATGAAAAATGAAGATAATATTAAGATGATAAATGAAAAATCTATGAAATTATTAAAAGATGGAACGAAACTTGCTAACAAGGCGTTTGAAGAAATATTTAATGGATTTTTAAAATAAGGAGACTATTATGACAACAATAATGAAAGGTAAAGAAGTAGCAATTGCTTTAAAGGAAAAGATTAAAGCAGGAGTTACTGAACTTAAAGAAAAAGGAAAAGTTACTACTTGTGGTTTTATTAGAGTTGGAGATAGAAGTGATTCTATAGGTTATGAAAATGCAGCAATTAAAGTTTTATCTTCTTTAGGAATTGACTGTGTTCAATTTCACTATCCAGAAGATATTACTGAAGCTAATTTTATTTCTGAACTAGAAAAAATTGGAAACGATGATAGTGTTGATGGTTTTTTACTTTTAAGACCATTACCTGCACATATTGACGATGATTTGGTTGGAATGAAAATTAATCCTAAAAAAGATATTGATGGAGTAAGTCCATATAATATTGGAGAAGTTTTCTATCCGAAAGAAGATAGTTTCATTCCTTGTACCGCTGCTGCTGTTATAAAGATGTTAGAATTTTATGATTTAGATTTAACAGGTAAAAATGCAGTTGTATTAGGTCGTAGCAATGTAATCGGAAAACCTGTTGCGATGCTGTTATTGGCAAAAAATGCAACAGTTACCGTATGTCATAGTAGAACTCAAAATTTGAAAGAAGTTTGTAAGAATGCAGATGTCTTAGTTTCAGCTATTGGGAAAGCTCATTTTGTTACAAAAGAATTTGTAAAAGAAGGGGCTATAGTAGTTGACGTCGGAACAAATTATGATGAAAACGGAAAGGTAACAGGCGATGTTGATTTTGATGAAGTTTCTGAAATTGCAAGTTATATTAATCCTGTACCCGGTGGTATCGGATCAATAACTACTTCAGTTTTAGCTGAAAAATGTTTGATCGCTGCTAGAAAAAAGGTAAAATAATATGAATTATGAAACTGCAATGGTAAAACTCAGAGGAGAAGTTTGCAGTGGAGTTAAATTAGGTTTACAAAATATAAAAAATCTTATGGAAAAATTAGGAAATCCACAAGATAAATTAAAAATTATTCATATTGCAGGAACCAATGGTAAGGGTTCCTGCACTTCTTTTGTAAATTCTGTTTTAGTTTCACAAGGGTATAAAGTTGGGATGTTTACTTCTCCCTCTATTTACAATTTTGAAGAAAGAATTAGAATAAATAATAAAAATATTCCAGAAGATAAATTAATAGAATTAATGAATGAGGTAAGAGAAATTGCAAATACTCTTGAAGTTTTTCCAGCCGATTTTGAACTTGTAACGGCTTTAGCATTTTTGTATTTTTATAGAGAAAATTGTGATTTTGCTATTATGGAAGTAGGATTAGGTGGAAGACTTGATGCTACAAATGTAATAAACAAACCTTTAATTACATTAATTACATCTATAAGTTTTGATCATCAACAATTTTTGGGAAATACAATAAAAGAAATAGCATTGGAAAAAGCAGGAATAATTAAAGATGGTGTTCCTCTAGTTCTATATTCTCAAGATACTGAAATTATGGATAATATAATGGGAGTTGCAAAAAGCAAGAATTCCAAAGTTATAGTAAATGATTTATCTAAAATTAAAGTATTGGAAAATAAAAAATCAGGGCAAGTTATTGACTATAAAGATTTTAAAAATTTAAAAATAAATTTACTTGGATCACATCAAGTTAAAAATGCTACAATTTCTCTTGAGCTACTTTTAGAGCTTAGAAAAATAGGTTTTGAAATTTCAAATGAAAGTATATATAATGGATTTTCAACAGTTACTTGGCCTTGCAGATTTGAACTGGTTTCAAAAAGTCCGGATTTTATTTTGGATGGAGCTCATAATATTGATGGGATTGAAAAATTTGTTTCAAATATGAATTTTTATTACAAAAATAATAAAAAGATTGCCATTTTTGGCGTTTTAGCAGATAAAGATTATAATGAAATGCTCGAAAAAATTGTTCCATGTTTTGATGTGTTTTTGACTGTTAGACCGGATTCTGAAAGAGCAATGGAAGCTTATGAATTAAAAGAAAAAATTGAAGCATTAACTGAAAAAAAAGTTTATAGTTTTGAAAATTATCAAGAAGCAATAGATAAAGCATTTGAAATATCAAGTAAAGATGATGTTATTTCAGCATTTGGATCTTTGTATTTTGTAGGAGAGATTCGTAAACTTTTGGGAGTGAGTGATTATTAATGGATAAAAAAATTATAAGAAAACAAATTCAAGAGAAACTAAAAAAAATATCAGATAAAGATAGAAAAAGTTTTGAAGAAATTTTATATAAAAAATTATTTGAAAACGAAAATTTTAAAAATGCAAATTGTATTGCACTGACAATTCCGTTTGGTACGGAAATAAATACTTATCCAATAATTGAAAAATTGTTGAAAAACGGAAAAATAGTATGTTCGCCTATTTGTGAAAAAGAAAGTAGAAAAATGACTTTTTATAAAATAAATTCTTTGGATGAGTTAGTTGAAGGATATTATGGTATAAAAACTCCCCCTAAAATAGAAGAAAATATTATCAAAAAAGACGAGATTGATTTAATATTAGTTCCGGGAGTAGGATTTGATAAAAATAATTATAGAATTGGATTTGGTGGGGGCTATTATGATAGGTATTTAAAAGATTTTAAAGGATATACAATATCTTTAGCTTTTAAAGAGCAAATAGTGGAAAAAGTTCCAACAAATGAATTTGATTTACCTGTGGATTTAGTAATAACAAATTAAACATTGGATTTTAAAAAATAGTTTTATTTTAAAGCTATTTTTTTCTTGCAAAAAATTCAAAAATAGTATATTATATAAACTAGGTAGGTTTTTTAAAAATGGAGGTAAATATGATAAAGTTATTTTCTGATATGGGAGCAGATATTCCTGTAGAAATTGCAAAAAAATATAAAATCCGAATTTTTAATATGGTTGTTACTGATGGAGAAAATGAATATATTTTAAATTACGATATAGATAAATATAAATTATTTGAAAATATGGCTAAGGGAATCAATTATAAAACTTCTCAGGTATCATATAAAGATTTTTATGATACTTTTAAGGAAGAAATTTTAGCTGGAAATGAAATTATTTATATTTCTTTGTCTTCTGGACTTTCAGGAACTTTCAATACTGCTAATATGGTAAAAAATGATTTATTAGACGAATTTTCAAATGCAAAGATTCATGTGATAGATAGTTTAGGTGCCAGTTTTGGATACGGTATTCTTGTAATAAAAATTGCAAAGATGATTGAAGAAAATGAAAGTATAGAAGAAATTTTAAAATATATTGATTTTTATAAAAAACACATTAATTATATTTTTACTGTTGATGATTTAACTTATCTTTATAGAGGAGGAAGATTAAATAAAGCTAAATTTATAATAGGCAATTTATTAAATATTTGCCCTATATTAGATGTTTCGAAAGATGAGGGGAAACTTAATTTTTTTGATAAAGTCAGAGGTCATAAGGCATTTAAGAAAAAATTGATAGATATTATAAGGAGTAAATCTGATGTTTTAGATAAACAAACACTTGTTGTTTTTCATGGAGACTGTAAAGATAAGGCAGATGATTTAAAAGAGCTATTGATTAGTGAGTTTAATAATAGTGATATAATAATTAGTGGAGTAGATGCTGTTATTGGATGTCATACAGGGCCAACAGTAGTAGCAATGGTTTATCTTGATGAATTATATGGGAAATATGATAAGTTTGAAATTTAAGGGTTAGAGATAACCCTTAAATTATTTTAGGAGATGATTAGTATTAAACATATTTATGAATTCTTAATTATTTTAATTTTTTTATTTATTGGAACTATTTTGGAAGTTATTTTTAAATCTCCAATTCCGGCTACAATTTTGTCAATGTTACTTTTAGTTGCATTATTATATTTTAAAGTAATTGAGTTAAAGAAAATAGAAAAAGTTTCAGGGTTTTTACTAGAAAGTATTACATTGTTTATGACACCGTTAGTAATTGGAGTTATAGATAAATTCCATCATTTTAACGGAAAATTTTTACAAATATTTTTAATTTTGTTTATAAGTGTAGTTGTATCTATAACTGTTACAGCTTTTGTTACAACCTTTTTTTTGAAAATTTTTGTAAAAGGAGAAGAAAATGGAGCTAATAATTAACAATTCGCTTTTTGGAATTTTTCTAACAATTATAACATTTATTATAGGGTATGAAATTCAAGTAAAATTAGGATTGAAATTTTTAAGTCCAATGGTTACATCTTCAGTCTTAATTATCTTAGTTCTCTTGATTTTTAAAATTCCATATACTAATTATAAGCAAGGAGCAGATATATTAACTTTCTTTGTTGCTCCTGCAACTGTTGTACTTGCTGTACCATTGTATAAAAATTTAGAGATTATAAAAAAATATTTTCTTCCAATATTACTTGGATGCTTAGTTGGAATTGGGGTTGGAGTTATTATTGGAGTCGTTTTGTGCAATATTTTTGGAATAAATAAAGAGATTTTACTTTCGATGTTGCCGAAGTCTGTAACATCTGCAATAGGATATGAAATTTCTAAAAAAATAGGAGCAATTACGGAAATTTCGATGGTATTCATAGTTATTTGTGGAATTATAGGTTATAGTGTAGGAGAATTGATTTTTAAGATTTTTAAAATAGATGATAAAGTTGCAAGAGGAGTTGCACTTGGATCATGTAGTCATGTATTAGGAACTGCAAAAGCAATGGAACTTGGAGAAATTGAAGGTTCAGTTTCAACTGTTTCAATTTCAATTTCAGGATTTTTAGCTGTAATTTTAATTCCTTTAATATTGAATTTTATGTAAGACCATTAAATAAAATATAAAAATACATTAAGAAGAGAGAATTCTTATATGCCGAATAATGTTTATTTTGCTTTTACTAGTATTATATCATTAGATAGTATTTTATTTAGTTTAATAGATGAAGTATTCTTTTAGAAAGATTAAAAAGAGATGATACAATTTCGATAGAAGAAAATAAATATTTAAGAAAATTGTTAGTGAAAAATATAATAGTAATTTTAAACATATTGTTTATAGACTTTTTTTGATAAGTTTTCTTGATTATATTGTGAAATTAGAGTTTCTAAATAAGTTTTAATTAATAGAAGTATAGTAAAAAGCTAGTTTTATGTTGATAGCTATAAAATTTAATATTATGTAATTTTAAAATAACTACCGAAAATTCGGTAGTTATTTTTGCAAAAAAGATATAAACTCAGTTTGATTTTTGTTATTTGTGAATAGCTTATAAAGTTTTCTTGAATTTTGTTCAATTTCAAATTTGTTTTTTTGAAAATTTGATAGATTTTGTGTGCTTTTATTTGTTGTTACAATTTCTAGATTAGTTTTATTTTTAATTTCTTTAAGCAATTCTTGTCCTTTTTTATTAAAGCCTAAAACAGTTATATATTCAATATCTTTTGAATAAATTTCCTTTATTTCATTATTTATATTTAATAGATAATTGTAAATAAATCTTTTTATTCTAACTTTTTTATATCTTTTACTCTGTATTTTTTCTGCTAATTCTTCTATAGAGTTTACTGAATATATATTTTTCTTAATTAAATTTAAAATTCCATTTTCGTAATTTACAATATTTTCAGGATTTATTTGATTTATTAAAATATTGTATTTTAAAATTTTTAAAATAATTTTTTCATTAGGTAAAATATTATTTTTTACTGAATTTTTTAATTCGTCAAAAGTATTTTTATCTATAAAGTTTTTAATTTTTTCAAAATTATTTTCATAAATTGCTTTTCTTATTGCTGAAGCACTTAATTGATCCTGTGAATTATAATCTTCATCATTATAATTTTTTCCTTTTCTTTTTATAGGAAATGGAGTTATTTGAGATTTTGATAGTATTAAGTTTTTGACATATTCAATTGATAGAATATTATTTGAAATAAAAAAGTTATCTTGTATTTCTAAAACCTTATATTTTTTGTTGATTTCTATACAAGCATTTTTATATGCAACCGCATAACTTTTTCCAAGTTTTATTTCAAAGTTTAAGAGTTCTTCAATTTCATTTTTGTATTTAAGTTGGAATTTTGCAATTTCTATTATATCCTCTTTTTTTTCACATTCAAAGCCAAAACAAAGATAATCAACGATATTTAGTTTATTTAGAATAGATATTCCACCTTTTGCAAAATTTTCAGCACTTTGTAAACTGTAATAAAATGGAAGCTCTATTACAAGATCAACTCCATTATTTACTGCAATTTTAGCTCTTGTATATTTATCTAAGATTGCACATTCTCCACGCTGAACAAAATCTCCGCTCATTATTGCAATTATATTAGTATTCAATTCTTTTTTAATTTTATTTATTTGATATTTATGTCCTAAATGAAATGGATTGTATTCAGCTATTATTCCTGAAGTCTTCATAAATACTCCTTTGAAAAATTTTCTAATTTTACTATAACATAATTATTTTTTACTGCTTTTATTATATCATATCATTGGGGTAATTGAAAAATAATTTATTAATCAGAAAATTATCAATTTTATATGCCTGTAATTATTGACTAAATCTAAAAAAAAATATATAATAATTGTACTATTTTTTTAAGTATACTTTTGGAGGTTTGTTATGGACATTAGAGTGGTTAGCGAAAGTATTTTCAATATTGAATCCGACTGCATTGTTTATTTTGTTGATAATGCTTTTTCAAATGAGGATACTATGGAAATTATCACTAAAGCCGGAAACAGATTACTTGATGTTTTTAGTAAAATAAGTTCATTAGCAACCGGAGAGTTTAAGACAGTTCCGGCATTTAATCTTAAAGCAACCTATGTTGTTCTTTGTTCAATTCCACCAAAAATTGAAAATGAAGAAGATGAAAAGTTTTTAGAGGAGATTTTTTCTGATATTTTGGTTGAAATTGAAAGGCATAAATTCAACACTGTTGCTGTTGATGTTACAAGACTTTCCAATAGTTATAGTTCTAAACATAGTGAAATTTTAAAAAAATTTTTAAGATATGTAAGTGATGACGTTGTTGTTTTTATGTGTAAATAGGTTATATTTTTTATAGAATGTAGTAGATTAAAATTTATAGGGGGAGGGGAATATGAATACTTTATTAGATAGAGATACCAGACTTGCTTTAGAGTATAGTTTTTTGTACTTAAAAGATTCAGTAGCTTTTGATATTTTTATTTCCTCACTCTCAATAGAACAACGTGGGTTTAATGTAAGATTTAGACAAGCAATTTTCAATAAAATTTCTAAGAGTTTAGATATTTTTTACAAAAATAGATCTGATAGAGAATACATAAAGAGTGCTGTTCAAAAACTTGTGTATGATGATATAAATCGTCTAGAAATAGTATTGGCGGTTAATTCTTATATGTATGGAAAAAAATCAAATGTTTTTGCTAATGAATTAGAGAATTATTTTTTAGTTAATTATCCTAATTTAAAGATTAGTAGAAAACAAAAACTTATAGTTAGAAAATTATCTTCTAAAGATTATAGATTTAGAAATAGGCTTATAAATAATGTTATAGATTATTACAATCTAAATAAAAAATTTGAAGAAAAAACTAATGACTTTTTTGAAAATGTAATAAAAGAATATATTTTTAATCTTAACAATTATATTGTAAAACAATTAAAATTGGAATTTAAAGGCAATAGTTATTATGTTCTGCAAAAAGAAAAATTTTTGACAAAGAAAGAACTGGAAGAACTTTATAATCATATAAATAAAATTTTTATGGAACATTTAAACAAAACTTCAAGAATATTTATATGGTATGGGCTTAATGATAAAGTAACAAGTAGATATAAAAACTAAAGTCAAAAACTTATGTTTTTGACCTTTTTTATGATAGGAGAATTTTATGGGTTATACCGCTTTTTTACTTATGGTTATAAATATTTTATCTAAAATTTTGGGATTTTTTAGAGAAATATTGTTATCCTATTTTTATGGAACCGGAGAAATAGCAACAGCATTTCAAATTTCATTTTTGGTTCCTTATACAATTTTAGGCTTTGTAATGTCGGGGCTTTCTACAAATTTTATTCCGACATACACTTCTTTAGAAAATAAAAAAGGAAGAAACGAGTCTGACAAATTTACAAATAATATTTTGAATATAATTTTTATAATAGCAATTTTTGCAACTATTTTAGCTTATATTTTTGCAAGACAAATTGTATTTATTTTTGCAATGGGATATTCCGGAGAAATTTTTGAATTATCTGTTAGATTTACAAGAATTACTATACTTGGAATGTTTGCTCAACTTTTAAATTCTATTTTAAAAGGATACTTAAATATAAAAGGAAATTTTGTAATTCCGGGATCAACAGGATTTCTATATAATATTATTATAATATTATTTTTAATTGTAAGTTATAAGATAAATCCAATATTAGCGCCTATAGGGGTTGCTGCTGCGACGATTTTTCAATATATTCCATATATTCCTGCAATTAGAAACACAGGATATAAGCACAGATTCATTGTAAATTTTAAAGATGAAAATATTAAAAGAATGCTGATTTTAGCACTTCCAATTATTTTTGGTGTGGCAGTAAATCAGATTAATATACTTATAGATCAAAATTTAGCATCATTTATTTCTGTTAAAGGTATTTCAGTTTTAACTTATTCATTAAGACTTTATGAGTTCGTTTGGGGAATAATGATTGTTTCAATAACTACTGCAATTTATCCTACATTAAGTAGACTTGCAATAGAATCCACTATAAAATTTAAAGTTCAGATAACTAAAACTATTTCTACAATTTTGTATTTAGTTATTCCTTCAACCATAGGAATCATGCTTTTTTCAAAGGAAATTGTAACTTTAATATATAAGAGAGGGAAATTTGACGAAAGTGATGTTATATTGGTTTCAGGAGCATTATTCTATTATGCTTCTGGATTGATTGGACTCGGAATTAGGGATGTCTTATCATCTTCTTTTTATGCATTAAAATTAACAAAAATTCCTTTAATAAATTCAATTCAGATGGTTGTTTTAAATGTAGTTGCATCTATAATTTTATCAAAATTTATGGGACTTAACGGTTTGGCTTTAGGTTCAACAATAGCATCATTTTTTGGAGCGTTTAACCTTTATATGAAATTGGAAAAGAAAATTGGAAAAATAAAATGTAGAGTTATGATTAAAAATGTATATAAGATGTTAATTTCCGGACTTTTGATGGCTATAGGTTCAAGAATTATATTCTATTTATTACATCTAAAATTTTCTGGTAATTTTAGTTTAATTATATCAATTATTTTTGCCGTAATAATTTATGCAGTAAGTTCTATTTTACTTAGAACTAGACAAGCATTGGATATTTTAAAGGTTATTTTAAAAAAATTAAAAATATAAATAATTTATGAAAGGAGAAATTATGAAAAAAGGAAATGCTTTATTTGGAACGATTGGTGCAATAATTGGTAGTTTAGCAGGAGTAGCACTATATGTAGGAGTGGCTATGTTAAGAGTGTTCAGTTCATGGTCAGGATTTGTTGCTCTATATTGTGCAATTTTTATGTATACTTTATTTTCAAGAAAATTAACAAAATTGGGAGTTGTTATATCAATTATAGTTTCATGTGCATCAATGATTTTAGCAGAGGTAATTGTAACATCCATTAATATAGCTAATCGCTATCACTTCCCGTTTTTTGAAGTTTTTAAAAACTTTTTAAAGATATATCCTAAAATAACTAATAAGTTTTCATTTTGGATATATCCGGTTATAGCATGTGCATTTGTTTTAATAGGTGGATTTGGATATTTAGTTGGTAAAAACAAAAATGATGTTGAACTTATAGATAATGACGCAGAAGAAAGTGAAGAAGTTATTGAAGACGATGACTTTGGAGATGATGCTGAAGATGACGTTGAAGATGACAGCGAAGATGTTGTAAAAGAAGATAAATCTATTGAGTAAAAGAAAAAAATATTTAAAAATTAAGGAGTTAATAATTTATTATTTGCTCCTTTTATATTTTTAGTTATAAGATGTTTATATTTAATTTTATTGACTTTTTTTTGTTTTGTTGTTATAATTAATAAAAATTAAAATAGTAAGCGATGAAGGAAAAAAGTTTTGTTAAGATTTTTAGAGAGGTAATATTTGGTGAAAGTTACTAATTAATACAAAATGGGACAATCTGGAGCTGTTATATTAAAGAGAGATACCTATAATTAGGGTGGTACCGCGGATTTAATTCGTCCCTGCATTTTTGCAGGGATTTTTTTATAAGGAGGAAAATATGGCACAAATGGGAAATTTAAGAAGAACACATATGTGTGGAAATTTAAGAAAAGAGGATATTGGTAAAGAAGTAATTTTGATGGGCTGGGTTGCTAAAGAAAGAAATTTAGGCTCATTAATTTTTATGGATTTGAGAGATACAACAGGAATTTCACAAATAGTTGTGAGAGATACTTTAGGAGAAACTATATTTAATAGCGCTAAAGAGATAAGATCTGAATTTGTTTTGGCTGTTAAAGGAATTGTTTCTGAAAGGGAAAGTAAAAATCCAAAAATACCTACTGGTGATATTGAAGTTGAAGTAAGTGAACTTGTGATTTTAGATACTGCACAAACACCTCCAATTTATATTAAAGATGACGATAATGTTTCTGAAAGTCTAAGATTAAAATATAGATTTTTGGATTTAAGAAAAGAAAGTTTACAAAATAATTTAAAATTAAGAGCTAAAGTATGTAAGGTTATCAGAGATTTTTACACTGAAAATAATTTTGTGGAAATAGAAACTCCATATCTTAATAAACCTACACCAGAGGGAGCAAGAGATTATCTCGTACCATCTAGAGTAAATCCGGGAAATTTTTATGCTCTTCCACAATCTCCACAAATTATGAAACAACTTTTAATGATTTCAGGAATGGATAGATATTTTCAGATAGTTAAATGCTTTAGAGATGAGGATTTAAGAGCAAACAGACAGCCTGAATTTACTCAAGTTGACCTTGAAATGAGTTTCGTTGATGTTGAAGATGTTATTGATGTAAATGAAAGAATGTTAAAAAAATTATTTAAAGAAATTAAAGGAATTGATATTGAATTACCTATAAAAAGAATGAAATATGATGATGCAATGGAAAAATATGGAAGTGATAAACCGGATTTGCGTTTTGGTTTTGAAATTAGAAATATTACAGATTGTGTTAAGGAAGTTGAATTTGATTTATTTAAAAATGCAATTGCTTCTGGTGGGAGTGTAAGAGCAATTTCAATCGGAAAATATTCAAAGGAATATACTAGAAAGAAAATTGATAAATTAATTGATTCAATTAGAGATTATGGTGCAAAAAATTTATTCTGGATAAAAATAACTGATGGAGAAGTTACATCTTCTATTTCAAAGTTTTTAAATGAAGAAATTATCTCTAATATAAAAACAAAAGTGGAAGCTAAAGATGATGATTTGATTTTAATGCTTGCAGATAAAAATGATATTGTTTTAAATTCACTAGGAGCTTTAAGATGTGTTATTGCAAAAGAAATGAATTTATTAAATCCTAATGAATATAATTTATGCTGGATTGTAGATTTTCCGCTTTTTGAATATGACGAAGAAGAAAAAAGATATGTTTCAAAACATCATCCTTTTACTCATCCGAAAGATGAAGATATTAAATACTTAGAAAGCAATCCCGAAAAAGTTTATGCAAAAGCATACGACATTGTAATAAACGGAGATGAACTAGGCGGAGGTTCAATTAGAATTAACAATTCTGATTTACAAAATAGAATGTTTAAAGCTTTAGGACTTACTAAAGAGGAAACAGAAATAAAATTTGGATTTTTACTTGAGGCTTTAAAATATGGAACACCACCACATGGTGGTCTTGCATTTGGACTTGATAGATTGATTATGCTGTTAGCGGGTACAAACAATATAAAGGATGTAATAGCATTTCCAAAGACGCAATCAGCATCTGATTTATTAACAGATGCACCATGTATTGTATCAGAAGGACAACTTGAGGAGTTAAATTTAAAAATTGGAAAATAATATTTATTCAAGAACTGAAAGTTTAATAGGGAAGGATTCACTTAATATTTTAAAAAATTCTAAAGTTATCGTATTTGGAATTGGTGGAGTTGGAAGTTTTACGGTTGAATCTCTTTGTAGATGCGGAATAGGCGAAATTTCACTCGTGGATTTTGATACTATTGATATAACTAATATAAATAGGCAAATTCACGCAATGTCAAATAATATCGGAAAATACAAAGTTGATGAAATGAAAAAGAGAATAGAACTTATCAATCCCGATATAAAAGTAAATACATTTAAAAAAAAGCTAGATAAAAATAATGTCGAAAACTTTAATTTGAAATACTATGATTATGTTATTGATGCGATAGATATTATTACTTCAAAAATTTATCTGATAAAATGTTGTTATGAAAATAATATAAATGTAATTAGTGCAATGGGAGCCGGTAACAAATTGGATCCTACAAGATTTAAAGTAGTAGACATTTATAAAACATCAGGCTGTCCGCTTGCAAGAGTAATGAGAAGAGAATTAAAGAAACTTGGAATAAAAAAATTAAAATGTGTGTGCTCTGATGAAACTTCTAGTGGAGAAGTGATTGAATCTTATGAGAGAAGAAAATCATCTCCTTCTAGTATAAGTTTTATTCCTTCAACTATGGGACTTATTATTACATCAGAAGTAGTAAAGGATTTGATATTATGGAACAAGTAGGATATATAACAAAAATTTTACCTGAAGATAAATGCAAAGTTTTGATTTCAAGGATAAGTGGTTGTAAGGGAACTTGTAAAACTTGTGGAGGATGTCCAACTCCGACTATGCATATAGTTATGAAAAAAACATTGGATGTTTCGGTTGGGGATTATGTAAAAATAGGAGTTGATAGTAGTGTTGTATTAAAATATTCTATTTTCTTATATGGTTTTCCTATTTTAATGTTTATCCTTTCAATATTGTTAATCAATATTGCTTTTCCTAATTTAAAAGGAATTGATTTGATTGGATTTGTAGTTGGTATATTTACAATGTTTTTGGCATTTTTAATTGTCAAATTTGTAGATAATAAATATGCACATCTATCTGCAAAAGCAATGTATATGGAAGAAATAATTTCAAAAAAATAGATTCAGTAACAAAGTTGGGGAGTGAATTTTAAAAAATCACTCCCTGACTTTTTTATTGCAAAAAAATAAATTATATGAGATTATCATTTGAGGATATAATAAATGGAATACAATTATAGTTAATAAATTTATAAAAATGCCATT
>ERZ773076.222-NODE-222-length-32051-cov-5.831604_pt1 | contig 32051 bp, 28 predicted proteins | sample MGYA00580613_ERZ773076 | MGnify/ENA primary metagenome ERZ773076 (study PRJEB29015, sample SAMEA2738005) | human oral metagenome | biome: human oral; feature: human-associated habitat; material: dental | place: China | collected 2057 ...
CACCGAACCGCAGACCTCTGTGATGGCCTTCCAGGACTGTTTCGTGCCGCTGGACATCTCTCCCAGGCAGCGTCTCGACGACGTGCTGCGGCGCATCGACGGCCTGCCTTTCGGGGCCACGGACTGTGCACAGCCGATGCTCCACGCGCTCAAGCGAAAGATGGAGGTGGACACCTTCATCATCTACACCGACAACGAGACCTGGTACGGGAAAATCCACCCGCGCCAGGCCCTGTGCCGGTACCGGGACACGATGGGCATCGATGCGAAGCTCATCGTGGTGGGCATGGGCGCGAACGAGTTCAGCATCGCCGACCCGGGTGATCCCGGCATGTTGGATGTCGCAGGCTTCGACCTGAGCGTTCCGAACCTCATCGCGGAGTTCTCGCGTGGGCTCTGATGATCCTCTGCGCGGCGTCGTTCCGGCACGAACCAGTGCCCGGGGCGGCGCCACGCAGCGTTCGCGGGGGGTGTCCGACCTCACGGCGGCTCGTGCCCGGGAACTCCATGAGCAGGCGGCGGAGGCGGAACGCCACGCCTCACGGTTGAGGGCCGAGCGGGACCGGTTGATCCGGCAGCTGCGTGATGAGGATTCCGAACGATGGTCCTACGGCGCCCTGGCGAAGGCCATCGGGTGCAGTCGTGAACTTGTGGCCCAGGTCGCCAAACGCCGGTGACCGGGTTTCCCAACGCCCGTGTATGGCGATTTAGGGGGTGACCCTCGTGCAGGCGTTGGATAGGCTGGGTCGGGAAGGACACCCTATGGTCTTCATTTCAAGGAAGGGCAAGCCCTATGGCAATCATTGAGTTCATTGACGCCCGCGAGGTCCTCGACTCCCGCGGCAATCCCACCGTTGAGGTCGAGGTGATCCTCGACTCCGGAGCGGCAGGTCGCGCCATCGTCCCCTCCGGTGCCTCCACGGGTGCCTTCGAGGCCGTCGAACTGCGTGACGGTGGCGAACGCTACGGTGGCAAGGGCGTCCTGACCGCCGTCAAGAACGTGCTCGACGTCATCAGCGAGGAAGTCCTCGGTTTCGAGGCCAACGAGCAGCGCGCTGTTGACCTCGCCATGATCGAGCTCGACGGAACCCCGAACAAGGCCAAGCTCGGTGCCAACGCCATCCTCGGTGTGTCCCTGGCTATCGCTCACGCCGCAGCGGAGGAGGCGGAGCTCCCGCTCTACCAGTACGTCGGCGGCCCCAACGCCCACATCCTGCCCGTTCCCATGATGAACATCCTGAACGGCGGTTCGCACGCCGACTCCAACGTGGACATCCAGGAGTTCATGATCGCCCCCATTGGCGCCGAGTCCTTCACCGAGGCCGTCGAGATGGGGGCCGGCGTCTACCACGCCCTCAAGAAGGTGCTGAAGGACCGCGGCCTGTCCACCGGTCTGGGCGACGAGGGTGGTTTCGCGCCGAACCTCGACTCCAACCGCGAGGCTCTCGAATTGATCGTCGAGGCCATCAAGAAGGCCGGTTACGAACCCGGCAAGCAGGTCGCACTGGCCCTCGACGTCGCCGCCTCCGAGTTCTACGAGAACGGGGTCTACACGTTCGAGGGTGCCAACAAGACCTCCGAGGAAATGATCGACTACTACGCCGAACTGGTGGAGGCCTACCCGCTGGTCTCCATCGAGGACCCGCTGAACGAGGAGGACTGGGACGGCTGGAAGGCCATGACCGAGCGCCTCGGCGACAAGGTCCAGCTCGTTGGCGATGATCTGTTCGTTACCAACGTCGAAAGGCTTGGCCGCGGCATCGACTCGGGTGTCGCCAACGCCCTGCTGGTCAAGGTCAACCAGATCGGTTCACTGTCCGAGACCATCGACGCCGTCGAGCTGGCCCATCGCGCCGGATACCGCACCATGATGTCGCACCGCTCCGGCGAGACCGAGGACGTCACCATCGCCGATCTGGCAGTCGCTCTTGGCTGCGGTCAGATCAAGTCCGGCGCCCCGGCCCGCACCGACCGTGTCGCCAAGTACAACCAGCTGATGCGCATCGAACAGAACCTGGACGACGCAGCCGTCTACGCCGGACGTTCTGCGTTCCCGCGTTTCAAGGGCTGATGCCTCCCACGCATCGGTCACACTGGTCGTATGCCCAGTAATCCCAGGAACAAATCCGCACACAGTGGTCCGGGACGTGGTTCACCGCGGTCCCGGACCGCTGCTCGTCCGGGTGAGCGGATTTCCAGCGCACGGTCCCGCACGCGTCCCCTGGATGCGGAGGCGGTAGCTCAGGTCACGGAGGAACGCCCCCGGCCATCCTCCTCCGAACGTGCGCTCGGGATGACGTGGCGGTTGCTGATCCTGGGGGTGGTGATGGCCGCTTTGGTGGTCACCCTCGCGCAGAGCCTGCGTGTCTACTTCGCCCAGGCGAGGGAGCTGGCGATATTGCAACAGCAGATTGCCCAGAGCAAACAGGAGATCGCGACCCTGGACGACCAGCTGGCGCGCTGGAAGGACCCTGCCTTCGTGAAGGCGGAGGCCAAGACCCGGCTCGGATGGGTGGTGCCTGGGGAGACCGGGTACCGGGTGATCGGAGCCGATGGCAAACCCATCGGTGGCGACTCCACCGTCTTGGCCCCCACCAAACCCAGCACCGGCATGTGGTGGCAGCAGATGTGGGGAACCGTCGGAGTGGCCGATGCGCCCGCGGAGGAGAAGTAAGCAATCGTGAATACCAGCACCGGGCGTACCCCGGAACCTGTCGGGGAGGCCCCGAATTCCGCTGATCTCGAGGTGATAGAAACCCAGTTGGGACGGACCCCGCGGGGGGTGGTTGCGGTGGCGTGGCGTTGTCCCTGCGGGCGGCCCGGGGTCATCATGACCCTTCCCAGACTCGACAACGGCACCCCTTTCCCGACCGTCTACTACCTCACAAATCCGCGCTATGTCGCTGCCTGCTCGTCGTTGGAGGCCTCCGGTTTGATGGCGGAGATGACCCGGCGGCTCGGTGAGGACGAGGACCTTGCCGCACGATACCGGGCGGCCCACGAGGCCTACCTCGCCGATCGCAGTGCCCTCGGCGTCGTGCCAGAGATTGAGGGCATCTCGGCGGGCGGCATGCCAACTAGGGTGAAATGCCTCCATGTGCTCGTGGGGCACGCACTGGCAGCGGGGCCGGGGGTGAATCCCCTCGGCGACGAGGCCCTGGCCCTGGTTCGTGAACGGGTGGGCGAGAATTGCTGCGAGGAACCGGTATGACGGTGGCCGCCATCGACTGTGGAACTAATTCCATCCGTCTGCTCGTGCTCTCGGGCAGCCGCGCTGCCCCCGTCGAACTGGCGCGTGAAGTGCGGCTGGCGCGTCTCGGACAGGGGGTCGATGCCACCGGAGAATTCCATCCCGACGCGCTGGCTCGGACCTTCGCGGTGTGTGAGGAGTTCGCCCGGATCGTTCGTGACCATGGGGCGGAGAAGGTGCGTTTCGTCGCGACCTCCGCAGCCCGCGACGTCTCCAACCGGCGGCTGCTGGTCGATGGGGTGCGTGAACGCCTGGGGGTGGGGGTGGATGTGATCTCTGGGCAGGAGGAGGCCCGGTTGTCCAGCGCGGGTGCGCTCTGCGCCCTGGATGTGGCCTCACCAACCCTGGTCATCGATATCGGGGGCGGTTCCACGGAATTGGTGCTCGCGGATGGAGTCGGAACGATCCTGCATTCGATTTCCCTCAATGTCGGTGCGGTGCGGCTGAGGGAGCGTTTCCTGCGTACCGATCCGCCGACTTCTGAGGAGCAGAAGGCAGCCCGGGACTTCGTGGGTGAGCTGTTGGACGGTTCCGGAATCGACTTCATGGCAGCTGCAGGTGCGGTCGGAGTGGCGGGAACCGTCACCAGCATCGGTGCCCGAGTGCTCGGACTGGAGAGCTACTCCCGTGCGGCGATACATGGCCTGGTGCTGGAACGCGGTGACGTTGAGGCGGTGACGAGGCACTGGCTTACCACCCCGGTGGAGCTCATAGAGCAGGAACCCTGCATGCAGCCGCTGCGCGCCGGGGTGATCGGGGCCGGGGCGTTGATTCTCGACGAGACGATTTCGCGAATTCCGGAGGAAAAAATTCATATCAGCGAAACGGACATCCTCGACGCAATAGCCTTGGAGTTGCTGGCCTGAACAGGCCCCCGTAGCCCAATCGGTAGAGGCAAGCGGCTTAAACCCGCTCCAGTATGGGTTCGAGTCCCGTCGGGGGCGCCAGCAGCACCCACGTCACTGTCGTTTGTTGGGCAGATCCGAGTGGTTAGCGAAGGTTGCTTCGGCCCTCCGGACGCTGTGCACCTGGTGGCGGGGGATGAGGTCCTCGAGAAAACCGTAGTCACGGCTGATGTGTGCGGCCCTCAGATCTCCCGCAGTGGCCCTGCGGCGCAGACAACGCCACCAGTCCGCGATGTCCCCCCACCCGGGGGCGGCCAGGGAACCGCCGAACTGCTGCACCGCCAGAGAGGCCGTCAACGAGGCGAACTTCAGGCGCTGCTCCAGCGGCCAGCCCGCCAGGCAGCCCAGCACCAGGCCCGAGGCGAACACGTCCCCCGCACCTGTCGCGTCGGTGACCGTGGCCGTCACCGCGGGACACCACTCCTCCTCACCCGTGTCCTGGTCGATGGCGTAGGCCCCGCCGACCCCGTCGGTCACCACGGCGAGGGGAACGCGTTCGGCAAGTTTGCGCACCGCCAGGTTGGGGGAGTCCGTTCGGGTGTAGGCCATGGCCTCCACCGCATTCGGGGTGAACGCTTTGCAGTACCGCAGCGGTCGCAGATCTGCGGGATCCCAACGACCCGAGGTATCAAAACCGATGTCGGCGAACAGGATGGTGCCGCGTGATCTCAACTCGTCCCACCAATTGGTTTCGCCGCCGAGATCGACCACCGCGGTGCGCGACGCCGGTGCTGCCAGGATGTGGGAGGACAACGACTCCGGTAGCTCGTGGCCGTGGGTGACCATTGCGCGATCCCCCTCGACGGTGACGGCAACCGTCAAGGATGTGTGGAAATTGTCGTAGCGGGGTGAGGTGGTCAGGTTGATGTGTTCCTGCTCCAGGAGGGTTTCCCAGATCCAGTCTGCGTAGGCGTCGTCACCGAAACCCGCCACCAGGCCCGTGCGCAACCCCAGCCGGGCTAGCGCCGTCGCCAGGTTCGCGATGCCCCCCGGGCAGGATCCCAGCCCTGTGCTCCATAGCTCCTCGCCTGGTTCGGGAATGCGTGGCAGGCCCGCGAAGATGATGTCGAAGAAGATGGTGCCCGAGGTGATGACATCGAGCGGCGGGTCGTCGTCGCGGCGGGTGTCGGTCAGCGGGTCGAAGCTCCAGCAGCGTTCGCAGAACTTCTCGGAATGGGTCGGCTGGGTCATGTCCTGGATGGCTCCTTCCGGCGGCTCGGCTTCGAGACGACGCCCGGCACAACGATAGGACAGTGGCCACGGACAGTCGAGATCCTTGTAAACACCGATTGATCATTGTGCGACCGTGGCTGGGGCATCCACGAAATAGAGGGTTCAACCGATAGATTTGGCTCCGTGGCAGACACCGTGGCTCATGCATTGGAAACCCCCGACCTAGAGCAGCCGTACACGGCACTCGGCGTGAAGGACGATGAATACGCGCGCATCCGGGAGATCCTCGGTCGTCGCCCCACCGGCGCCGAGCTGGCGATGTACTCGGTGATGTGGTCGGAGCACTGCTCCTACAAATCCTCCAAGATGCACCTGAAGAAGTTCGGCGAACTCAGCCAAGACACCCCGCGCGGCCCGCTTCTCGCGGGCATCGGTGAGAACGCCGGTGTCGTCGACATCGGGCAGGGGTATGCCGTCACGTTCAAGGCGGAATCCCACAACCATCCGAGCTTTGTCGAGCCCTACCAAGGGGCGGCGACCGGGGTTGGAGGCATCGTCCGCGACATCCTCGCGATGGGGGCCCGGCCCATCGGCGTGATGGATTCGCTGCGTTTCGGGCCGCTCGACGAGGCCGATACCCGCCGTGTCCTGCCCGGTGTCGTCGCGGGAGTCGGTGGCTACGGCAACTGCCTGGGGCTGCCGAACATTGGCGGTGAGGTGCAGTTCCACAGGACCTATCTCGGCAATCCACTCGTCAACGCGCTGTGCGTCGGGGTGCTGCGACACGAGGACCTGCACCGCGCCCGCGCCTCCGGGGTCGGCAACAAGGTCATCCTCTTCGGTGCTGCCACCGGCGGGGACGGCATCGGCGGAGCGTCCATCCTGGCCTCCGAGACCTTCGACGAGACCGGGCCCGCGAAACGCCCCAGCGTGCAGGTCGGCGACCCGTTCATGGAGAAGCTGCTCATCGAGTGCACCCTCGAGCTGTTCAAGGCCGGCGTCATCGTCGGCATCCAGGATTTCGGGGCCGCGGGAATTTCCTGCGCCACCTCGGAACTGGCCTCCGCAGGCAACAGCGGTATGTCCATCAACCTTGACCTCGTGCCGCTGCGTGACCCGAATCTCGCTCCTGAGGAGATCCTGATGAGCGAGTCGCAGGAACGCATGATGGCGGTGGTGGAACCCAAGAACGTGGAACGTTTCATGGAGATCTGCCGCACATGGGATGTGGCGGCCACCGTCATTGGTGAGGTCACCGACGGCGAACGGCTCATCATTCACTGGCACGGCCACTGCATCGTCGACGTGGATCCCGGCACCGTCGCCCACGAGGGTCCCGTCTACCACCGCTCCTACCGCCGCCCGGAATGGCTGGACCAGGTCAACGCCGACGTCGCGGAGAACCTGCTGCGGGACAACTCCCCCGAAGGGGTGCGCTCCGCGTGGATGAAGGTGATGGCGCACAGCAACATCGCCGACAAGTCGTGGATCACCAACCAGTACGACCGGTATGTGCGCGGGAACTCCGTCCTGGCGCAGCCCGAGGACGCCGGGATGTTGCGGATCGACGAGGAAACGGGGCTGGGTATCGCGCTCGCGCTCGACGCGAACTCGCGTTTCACCTATCTCAACCCGTACGTCGGGGCGCAGCAGTCGCTGGCCGAGGCATACCGGAATGTCGCGGTGACGGGGGCGGAGCCGGTTGCGGTCACCGACTGTCTGAACTTCGGATCTCCCGAGGACCCGGAGGTGATGTGGAGTTTCGTCGAAGCCATCCTCGGCCTAGTGGATGCCTGCAAGGAACTGGGCATCCCGGTCACAGGCGGTAACGTCTCCTTGTACAACCAGACCGGAGGAACCCCGATCCTTCCCACCCCGACCGTCGGTGTGCTGGGCGTGATCGACGACGTCACGAAGCGTCTGCGCTCGAGGTTCGCGAAGGCCGGTGACGGGATCTGGCTGCTGGGATCGGCACGGGAGGAGTTGTCGGGTTCGATCTGGGCCGACGCCGTCCACGACGGGCACCTGGGTGGTGTTCCGCCGCGCGTGGATCTGCGAGCGGAGGCCAGGCTGGCCAGGGTGATCCGCGACGCGGCCGTAGAGCGTCTCATGCGTTCCGCCCATGACATCAGCGAGGGAGGTCTCGCGGTGAGCCTGGTGGAGTCGGCGTTGCAGGGTGGTTTCGGGTTCACCATCACACTGCCGGGTGAGGAACCGACGGTGCAGCTGTTTAGCGAGTCGGCAGCCCGGGCGCTGGTGACCATGCCCGAGTCATCGGTGGAGCGGGTGGAGTCGTTGTGCCGCGAGAACCGTGTCCCGTTGACGCGGCTCGGCGAGGTCATCGAGCCTCTGGATGCGAACGTCACCGGTTTGCTGAGCGTCCCGTTGGCGGAGTTCCACAGGGTCTGGTCGCGGCCTATCCCGGATGCCATGAAGAGTTGATTCGTTTCACGGGATGGTGGGCTGCCTGCCGATCTCGTGGATCATCGGGGTGATGTAGGAGGCGTACGTGGCCACCAGGTCGGGATCGTCCAGCAGGCACCACATCCGCAGACGCTGACACACGGCGAGTCGGGTCGCCACGTGGAGCGCTTCTCGCAGATCCGCCGGCGTTCCCCACAACCTCAGGTAGGCGTCCTCGATGATCCGAGTATCTGCACCGATGCTCGTCGCGTTGAGGAAGACCGTCCGCATCGTGCAGAACGGATGGCTGATGACCGCGTCGCCCCAGTCAGAGATCACCGGACCGGGGAAGGCGTTACCGAGATGGAGGTCGTTGTGGTCGATAGCAAGACCCAGGCCTGGATCCACCGACGACCAGCGACGCACCTGACGCTCCATCGCCTGCAGCGCATCCACGCGGGTTGCGGTGTCGATGTGGGTCGGGTGATCTGCGGGCAGGCGAGCGAACCAGGCCAGGACATGGTCGAGATTGATGACGGCGTCCTCAGGCCGGTGCAGTTCCAAGGACAGCGCCGTCAGATCCTCGGCCGGTACCGCCTGCTGAATCCGTCCCGCAGCGACGGCCAGTTCCGCAAGGTGTCGGGAATCCTTCGTTGTTTCCCCGGCGGCCAATGTCGCCCCCTGATCCTTGGCGACGAACCAACCAGTCCCGGGATGGACCGCTGTCATTGGTACCACATGCTCACTGGCGTGGCGTTCCAGCACCTGTCGCAACGCTGCTTCGCTTCGTAACGCGGGGTGGGCGGCTTTGAACCAGTGGCGACCCGTGTCCGTGGTGACCGTCCAGATCGATCCCCAGCCTCGTTCCCGGACCACCTCGACGTCAAAGCGTCGGGACGTGGCGAAAAGCCTGCGCAGCCACTGCCGGGCCTTATCGTGCCAAGTCATCGCTGTTCCTGTTCGGTGTTCGTATCCGACGGATGCCATTGGTGGTTCTTCCCGTATCGGTTCTGTCGATGGCGGGGACGAGGTTTCTTTTACTCGCAGGTTTTCCTCCCGGTGGTGCTGGTGGGCAGAGACCGGCCTGCCCGCAGGTCGTGGATCATTCCGAAACGTTCGGTGGCGTGGGGGAGTGCGACCTGCCTCAGGTATTTCACCAATTCCGTCTCACCCTTGTGTTCCAGGTGGGCCAGCAGGCTGCTGACGTCGTCGGGATGGCGGTTCTGACTGGCCTTCGCCTTGCCCTGGATCTTCTCCACCACGATGTCAGCCCTGACGATTGCTCGCGCCATTGTGCGCAGCTTCTCCTCGCCGACGGCCTTCAGTACCTCGGGCGGTTCCATTCGCGAGGTGAGTTCACGGGCTGCTTCGAGGGAGGCCTCGGGGTTGGCGGTGATATGGATTCTCCCGGTGATGTGAATGGTGATGTAGTCCCAGGTGGGAACGTTCGGGAGGTCCTTGTTGGTGGCGTACCAGGTCGGGGAGACGTAGGCGTTGTCGATGTCGAGGATCACCAGCGCCGGACCGGTGATGGGCTCGACGGCCTGCGGATTGTTGCGCATCAGATGCGTCACGAGCACGTGTTCGCTTTCGCGTGTCTCTAGGTGGAACGGGACGAAGGTTGCTTGCGGTCCTGATTCGTGGACCGTCACGAGGTTGCCAGCCCGTACCTGGCTGAGCAGCTCGGTCAGGTGGTCGTCGGGAATCTCGAAATGTTTCGCCACGTACACGCCCCGAGCTTAGATCAACTACATGGGATCAGGGGGTGCCGATACCCGCGCGGAGCTCCGCAACCTCTCGCCGTAGCCTGAGCAGTTTCAAGCGGCGGTCCATCTGCCGAATGCCGCGACCCGTCCTGCTGTGTTGCTGGTACATCCAGCGGATCGCCACGAGAACCAGGTGCCAGCAGATCGTGCACGCGACGATGAGCGGCAGGTCGGACAGCCCCGGGAGTCTCACGAAGCCCAGGATGGTCAGTCCCAGGGCTATGAAGGTGGCCTGTAGCTCGAATGTCGTGCGCATCAGCCATGCGCCGAGCCTGGCAAGGCGGTTGTTCCCGGGCTTCATGGCCTCGGCCAACACATCCTTTCGCATCAGGGTGAAACTGTAACCCCAGAAGAACCTGATCCACAGGACGGTCGGGACGTAGAACAACACAACCTCCCAGACCGTGGTCACGTTGTGCGCGAGATGCCATGTCAGGGGAATCGGACTCAGGCTGGCAAGGAGGGTGGCGACGATGAAATGCCGTGTCAGCAGCTGTTGTCGCGTGTGACGCAGAAGCGCTTCCCGTGAGGCCCTGTTCCGGTTGGTCCTTTTTCTTTTCTCGTTCTGCCCTTTCTCCTTGTGCTGATGGTCACGGTCTTTTCCCAGTTTCCTGATGCGGGTCTCGGTTTCCTCCGCATTCTTCTGGGTGAGGGCTGCCTCCTGCTGAGTGGAGCGTGCCAGGCGCATCCGTTCGTTTTCCAGCGAACGGCTCCGGATCGCAATCATGAATCCACAGGTGAACCCCCCGCCGATGGGTAGGGGAAGCAGGAGTGGGGCGCGTTCCGTGAGCCAGGGAATTGCCAGAGTGATCGCCACCCCGGCCAGACCTGCCAGTATCAGGACGATCCCCTCTCGCATCTGCTGGAGGGCGACCTGCTCGTTCGTCACGTGGTCGTCCCGGTCTGGGCTGCGGCTGCCCTGGATCGAGAAGGCGATGTAGAGGGGGGTCAGGAGGGCGAGCAGCACTGGAAGCATGATCGCCAGCAGCTGGGCGAATTCATCGGTCGCGAGCTGTTTCCACGTGCGGGTGATCTGTTCCAGCAGGGCGGCAGAATTCGGCAGGCCCCCGAAAACGGTGAACTGCTGGATCGAGGAGGTGACGATGACCAGCACCGTTGTCAGAATGAGAATCCCGAAAGTGGACAGGAAGGTAAGTCCCCAGTGGCCTCGGGAAATGCTGCGAATCTGTGAATAGGTGTTGGCGTTGACCGTGTGGTCATCCTCTCCGGCGGGTTCCGGTTCGTGTCTCGAGGATTCTGAATCCGGGGTGGGAAGCGGGTCCGCTGGTGGTTCCCCGAGGATGGGGGCTAGTCCGGTTACGGGGTGGACAGGTCGTTCAGGTGAATCACCAGGCAGTGGCGTGGTGATTGGTTCGGATGTCCCTGATGGTGTTTCCCTGGGGGGAAAAGGTTCTATGGCCTGCTGGGCCGTGTGCAGTACCTCGTCGTCCTGTGACGGGGTTGATGTCGCGCGTGACTGAAGCCTTCCGACGTGCGTGTTGTGAGGAGTGGATGTGGTTGACCCCGCGAGATCACCCGGTCGGGTCCCCGCGGGTTCCCCGGGGCTGGGGGCCAGCGGTGGTTCAGTGGGACTTTCAAGTGGGTCCGGGCCCTCCACCGGATGCGTCACCGAGAGGGCAGGCCCGTGCTCCCGGGAAGGCCGCACCGCCTTGTCCGGGGAGTGGAGAAATGACGATGAGACGTAGGCCGGGGTCGCATCGGTCAACGTCCCGCGCCGCGGTTCTTCCTCGTCATCGTCGTCAGCCCGATGCGCCGGTGGGGATGCCGGGATCGCTGTGCGTTCACCGGCGGAGCTCAGGGGTATCTGGTCATTGGGCCTTATCGGGTCAGCCAGAGAATCGGGCGATTCGGGACGTGAGGCACCCGAACTGGTATCGGGGCGTTTCGGGATGGTGGAGAGGGATCTTTGGGGAGCTGTCGCCCCGGTCAGCTCCGGCCACAGAGCCGGCGGCGGCGCGAAGGGGGACGGTACGGGTGGGAAGGCGCTTTTCCGGGACTCCGGCCAGGCACTTTTGAGTGGTGCCCTGTCCTGGGGAGCAGGCAGCAGGGCTTCCCGTTCCTGCGACGATTTTCGTGGCACGACGGGCTGTGAGGCCCCCCCGAGCACCTCCCGTTTGGGTGACGGAGCCGGGGCCGGATCCTGGTTGTTCGTATTCCCATTTCGTGTTGTGACCATGTCCGCTCCGGTCTCCTGAACTGACGGCACGATTGGACATCGTTTACAACACTTTACGTTCTGGTTGCGCTGAGACCAGACTCACCGGCCACAAGGGGTGTCGTGGAGCGATACTGGGTGTCCCTGGAAGTCCACGGTCCTGGCCGAGACCCCCACCGGGTCAGGGAACGCGATGGGTCCACTCCGGGGTGGCGAATTTCTTCTCCACCAGCTCAGCGGCAGCCGTGAGCTCGCCGTCGGTGTAGTTGCGACGACGGGTGGAGTAGCGCGACTCGAAGTGCTTCAGGAAGGAGTCGATGATCTGGCCACGGGGCAGGCGAGTCTGAGAACGCAGCGGGTCGACGCGCTTGTTCGCTGATTTCGTTCCCTTGTCTGAGAGCTTCTCCCGTCCGATCCGCAGTACCTGAAGCATCTTGTCGGCGTCGATGTCATAGGCCATCGTCACGTGGTGCAGCACCACACCGCTGGTCAGCCGGCGCTGCGCCGCACCCGCGATCTTGCCCTTGTCCGAGGCGATGTCGTTCAACGGCACGTAACGAGCCTTCACCCCCAGCTCTGCAAGGGCTCCCATCACCCACTGGTCGAGGAACTCGTAGCTGCGCTCGAAGCTCAGGCCCTCCACCAGGGATCCCGGGACCAGCAGCGAATAGGTGACGCAGTTGCCCGGCTCCATGAACATCGCGCCACCGCCTGTGATGCGCCGCACCACGTTGATGCCGTGGCGTTCGCGGCCCTCCTCGTCGATCTCGTTGCGGTAGCTCTGGAAGGAACCGATCACCACCAGGGGCTGGTCCCAGTCCCAGATCCGAAGCGACGGCCCGATCTCGCCGCGGGCCATGCGCGCCGCCAGCACCTCGTCGAGGGCGACGTGCAGGCGCGGATCGAGGGCGACCGGACCGATGACGTCAAAGGTGTGGTCGTCCCAGTTCGTGGCATGCCCCAGCGCGCGCCGCACCGCGATGCCAACGGCTTCCGGGGAGAAACCGAGCAGTCGCGCGTCCTTCGGCAGGCAGGAGTTGATGGCTGTGGCCATGTCGGCGACCGAAGAGGTGTGGGGCAGGCCGGTCAGTGCTCGGACAATGTCGTCGAGGGCCTCGTCGGGTTCCAGGAAGAAATCTCCTGAGACCACCACCCGTGACATTTTTCCGTCGACCACCTCGAGGTCGACCGCCACCAGTTTTCCATCCGGGACCTTGTACTCGCCATGCATGTAGGGGAGCCTACGGGAGATCGGTGGGTACGTGAGGTCATCACGTCCGCAAGCCAGCGCAGCGTTTGTCGCAATCCTGCGACGAACGTGTCGTGCGAGGTCCGAAACCGACAAGCTTGAGTCATCAAGCGAGAAAAACGTTCCTCCAAGGAGTAGCCATGAAGACCATCTTCACCCGCACCGCCATCGCCTCCCTGGCCGTCGCTAGCTTCGGGTTTGCCGCCTGCACCGCGGGTGTGGAGGCCACACCGCAGGATGCCTCCGGCAACGCCGGCAGCTCCCAGCAGGCACCGGCGCAGACGAACTCCCCGGTCTCCCAGCAGACGGAGAGCAAGAGCACACCTACCGAGGAGACCAAGACCGGTTCCGGTGGGGTTTCTGCTCCTGGTGTCACGGTTGGTCCCGGCGGGGTTTCTGCTCCTGGTGTCACGGTCGGTCCTGGTGGGATTTCTGCTCCTGGTGTCACGGTCGGTCCCGGCGGGGTTTCCGCTCCCGATGTCACCGCCGGTCCTGGCGGGGCCACCGCTAGTGCCGGAAGCATCCGCTCCGCCGACTGCGACAAGGACTCGGTGGTGCAGGAAACCGGTGCCGTGCTCCGCTTTTCCGGGCACTGCGATTCCATCGTCATCAAAAGCTCAGGGGCGGTTGTCGAGTACGACTGGGTGGACACGCTGATCATCGAGGGAACAGGGGTGGCTGTCAAGGGCGGTGACATCACGTCTCTCAGGATCACCGGAGACGGGGCGGGCGTCGTCTCCAGTGGTGACGTCGATGAAGTGACCATTTCCGGCACCGGCAACGCCGTCACGGTCTCCGGAACTGTCGGGAAGGTCAGCGATACCGGCAATGGGAACGCCGTCAACTGACCTTCTGGGCACACTGCTCATCCGTGACCGGTCACGGTTTTGGATGGGTGGGCGTTCTCACACTATCTTTCACCCGGCACAATGTGCTTGCCCCCTAAACTAGTCACCCCCTGGAGACATCATGAAGACCACCCTGATCCGCATCACCCTCGCCACGGCCGCCATCACGGCTCTGGGCCTGAGCGCCTGCTCCGCCGGTGCCGAGACCAAACCAGCCGGGAACACCCAGGCAGTTTCGACCACCCAGGCCGGCGCCACCAACACCCCGTCCGCCGGTAACGTGGCCACCACCAGCAACGGAAACGATACGAATGCCACCGCGAGCGCCAACGGCTCTGACAACAAGAGCAGCACCGGTGACAACGACGACGACGGCAAGAGCAAGGGCGATAGCGACGACAAGCCCTGCGTCGGGGACCCGAACGTCTCCACCAGCAACGGTGTGGTAACCCTCAGCGGACACTGCGACACCATCAAGATCACCGGCAGCGGCAACCAGGTCACCTTCGAGTCCGCTGACAAGGTGATCCTCTCCGGCGGCAGCAACTCCGTCACCGGTCAGGAACTCGACGACGCAGAGATCACATCCAGCGGCAACAGCCTCAACGTCACCGATGACCTCGACGAGGTCACGGTCAGCGGCAGCGGCAACACCGTCACATCCCAGGGCATCGCGAAGAAGAACGACACGGGTAGCGGCAACAACCTCTCGTGAGCTCGGTCCTGGTCGTTGATGACGACCCCATGATCCGCGACCACCTCGCCCGCACCCTGGAGCGGGCGGGGTTTGTCGCGTTTACCGCAGCCGATGGCGTGGCGGCCCTCGAAGTGGTCGAGAAACAGCATCCCGATCTGATCGTCTTGGACGTGTTGATGCCGCGTGCCGATGGGCGGGAGGTGCTGGCCAGGCTGCGCAGGGGAGGGGACTGGACTCCCGTGATCCTGTTGACCGGTGTCGGACAGTCCGGAACCCGGGCCGACGCCCTCGAGAAGGGAGCCGATGACTACCTCAACAAACCCTTTGATCCCGCCGAGCTGGTAGCTCGGATCAGGGCGGTCCTACGACGGGGCCAGCTGGGTCGGACTCTCACCCACGCCTCGCGCATCCGGGGCGGCGGGCTGGAACTCGACCGCTTGGCCAAAACGGTCACCGCGCGGGGGCAGACGGTGCAGTTGACCCCGAAGGCCCTTGCCTTGCTGGAGTACCTCATGGTCCACCACGGAGAGACCTTCAGCCGCGATCATCTCCTGGAACAGGTCTGGGGGGTGGAATTCGCGATCACCACTCGCGCCGTCGATCATCGGGTCGCCGAGCTTCGCAAGGTACTGGGGGCGCGGGGGCTCGAGGTCATCGACACCGTCCAAGGCGTCGGGTACCGCTTCCATCCCGAGGTGCGCGCCGCGTGAGAAAACCGGTGTGGGTCTGGGTGATTGCCATGATGGGGGTGCTTCTGGCCGTCGGGATGCGGGTCGCAGGAGCGACCCAGATGTTTAAGGTGGGCGTTGAACTGTGGGCACTGCCGCTGCTCGCGGGAGCGGTTGTGCTGATCGTGGTGCTGGTGCTGAGATGGCACCGTTGTAGGAACACCAGAGCTGTCAAGGAGGCCGTGGAGGGCATTAGGGCGGAGGCGCGGGAGGCCCATCGCACCTTTGTGGGACGCCTTGACCACGAACTGAAGAATCCCCTGATGGCCCTGCGTGTGGGGCTCGGCGAGGTGCGGGATCCGGCACTTGCGGAGTCGATGCGCGTGCAGATCGACCGGTTGGCCTCGCTGGTTGCCGAGCTTCGCAAGATCAGTGAGATCGACTCCTATCCGGTGGCCGACGAGCCGGTGGACGTGGCGGAGGTGGTTGCCGAGGTGATCGAGACCGTGGTGCCCGGTGACCGCGAGGTGGTGGTGGCCTTTCCGCGAGCCCCACGTCCCCTGCCGCCGGTACGCGGTGACCGTGACCTGGTGTTCCTGGCCATCTACAACGTGGTGAGCAACGCTGTGAAGTACTCCTCGCCAGGGGCGACGCTGGAAGTGCGCGGTTTGGAGGAACGCGGGCGCGTGGTGGTGGACGTCTCTGACACGGGACGCGGCATCCCGGCCTCCGAGGTGGACCAAGTCTGGGGCGAGTTGGCGCGCTCCACAGAGGTCCGGCACATTCCTGGCAACGGTCTGGGGCTGCCGATGGTGGCGGCTGTGCTGCGCAGGCTCGGGGGTTCCTGCGAACTGAGCTCCATCCAGGGCCGGGGAACCACGGTCAGGATGCGGTTGCCGTTGTTGTAGATTTCCGGGCCCGAAGAAATCTGTCGATCTCGGGTGATCGGGATCCTCCCCGTCGTTGCTGAACAGTGGGGAGGATCCCGCGTCGCCGCCGTGGGTGTGCTTGTGTCTTGTTCAAGGGATCACCGTAGGCTGGAGTTAGGGAATCCACGGGTAGGGAGAAATAGCTCACGGGAAACCTTCTCTGCTGCTGGTGCGGATTGCCGGGGAAATTTCTCGACCAGGTACGCGACCCAGCCTGCTCTTCTCACCGTCTGTGCCAAGTTCAGGTCTAGGGCCATCAACCAGGAGCGCAGATCGTCATCCTGCTCCAAACGAGGCAGAAAGTAGGAGATCTTTTTCTGCTCGCAGGCGATGATCAGCAGCCCATCATCGGTCATGAGACGCCTCAACTCGCGCAGAGAATTCTCCAGGTAGGGCCAGTGGAAGTGGGTCTGGAAAGCGCATACCAAGTCGAAGGACTCTCCTGGATAGCCCGTGTCCTCGACGTCCTTCACATCGAAGAAGACGTTGGTGGTTCTTTTTCTCCTAGCTTCTGCGATGGCTTTTTCTGAGATGTCGATCCCGATGATTCTGCTCCTGGGGAACCGGCTGTGAAGCAGCGCCGTTGATGCGCCGTTGCCGACACCGGTGTCCAAGATGTTCTCGAAGGACCGGCGTGGCAGCTGAGAAAGCGCCCATTCGACCATGGGCAGATAGGCCCTGTTCCAGAGCCTCATCATCCATACACCAATCCGCCCCCTGGGGTGCTTGGATTGCGCTGCCAGATGCTTCAGGAGCAGCCGGCAGAGGATCAGAATGGCCACGATTGTGGACATGACGATCATCAAGGCACCTCGCCTTCAGCTGTTCTTGCTCACATGAGATGGGATGTCACCCTGACCAGGAGCAGTGGTCACGTCCGGATCACAGTTGCGTGCCGAGCACCTGCTTGTGGGACATGGGTGTAGTTTCTGGGACCACGCTTCTGGGAGTTGTGGGTTTGAAGGCCGAAGTGAACTAGCGAAATGCCGGCTTCCTGGATAGAACCCCCGCCGCGCATCCCACCTTGTCAAGCGCCATTGCGACGATATCATCAACCCCCCACTGTCTTTCTGCTGGAAATCGCAAGACCTCACAGACTTCATCTTCGCCACTCTTTCAGGGCATCCGGTCATAGCGACCGGTGAAGTCGGTTTATTCTATTAGGTCTTTCAGATTGTCCGCAAAATAAGTGCGTGTTGAGCCTGCCGAACTCCGGGGTCAATGATTTCCTTGCAAGGGTCTCTGATCCCTTTTCTTCCGGGGCTGTGGTGCATCCGTGCCAAAGAAACGGTGGGGCCTCGAGGTCCGGAGAACGTCACCGTCGCAGTTCTGTGTCTTTCTTGCCCCTCGCCTTCCTGGTCGGGTCACGGTGCTTCTCCAGGGCAGTGCTCAGCTGGGTCATCGACTCGTTTAACTCGCGATGGTGCCGAGAGGGTCGCTCGGTCAGGATGTCGGGGAGGAAAGTGGAGGTCCTCCGGGGACTTTTGTAGCGCGTTCTTCCCCTCCCGTGTGAAGGCCACGATGCTGTCCCACCGGTTGATGCGGCGGTCGCGGTGGGCCTGCTTCGGCTGGGGCTAGTCCGCGCTGGCCCGGGATCTCAGGTCGAGGAACAGTTCGAAGAGTCCTTTGGTGATTCTCGTCCCAGCGTTGTACTGGCTGGGGCATTCGCGGCTGGTGAACCGTCCTGGGCCTTTCCCGTAGGCGTGAATTCCTATCACGAGGGCCTTGTCAGGCATGTAGAGGGGGGATCCGCTCTGGGCGGAATGGGTGGACATCGAGTAGCAGAGCTGGTTTCCCCGGCTCACCGCCACCGTTCCGCTCATGCCCCAGAGTTCTCCCGGGTTCTTGTCATCTGGATATCCACGTAGTTCGGTCTTGACGTCCTTGTACTCTTCGGGACGCCAGGTAAAACCGAACCAGCCACTGCGCTCCCCGAGCTGTTTGTCGAGCTTGACCACTCCCCAGTCGAGCAGAGGGCTTCCTTTCTTCACCCAGGATGTGTCGGTCCAGGTCTGCGCTGCCTTCGCAGTCTCGAACGGGCGTTCTGAGCCGTTCGCTCCAGGGCTGAACTCCAGTCCTGAGAGCCACTCCTCGCGTTCGAAGCTGTACACGCAATGCCCAGCAGTGACCAGTGTGTCCGCCGAGATCATCCATCCCGTGCAGTGGGTCTTCCCATCCTTGGTGATGTAGACGATGGCCGAGTTCGGATAGGAAGTGGTGTCGGTGAGCTGCATCCGACCGTCCCCTGTGATGACGCTGCTTGGTGCGGATTCTGCTGAATCTGACTCGTGTCCGGCAACGGAGTCCTCGGAATCCGCCGAGCTGGCGGCCTCGGAATTGTTGGGGTGCCATGACAGGGGATTTCCGGAGGAGTCGATACCGACTGGCGACACCTCCGTGGTTTCCAGATCTGTGTCGTCATCCGCCGCGGCGGGAAGGGCCAGGGACGACGTGGCTAGTAGGGTCGTGGTCACCACAAGTGTCCTAGCCACCGAAGTAATTGAATTTCGGAATTTTTTCACGTTGAACAACCTCGCGTCGGAATACGAACAGCGGTCTTAAGTTTTGACGCTAAGCCTTGACGAATGTTAAGTCAAGAAAGACTCTCCGGAGGAGAAGCTTGTGGTGCCTTTGGCGAGCGGATTCAGGCCGGTGGTCGGGGCGAATTGTCGACTGCGCAACGGTCTTCTGGAATTGCGACGTGGTCGAAGCGCGATCGGGAAAGACCTGCCTGATGACATGGGGAGAGCCGGAACGCCGGTAGTGGAAAACGCAGCGTCGGATACGGGAAAACTCCGTATCCGGGGCATCGGTTTGCTGGTGTGATCGTTGGGTGGTTGTGCGGATCTGGTCAGCGGCGGCGACCTGTCAGGGCCAGGATGCGGGTTTGGCGGTCAGCGGTGCCGGGGACCTCGACGGGAGGTTTGCAGATTCCCTCCTGGTACAGGACCTTACCCCATGACCGGATGCAGGTTTCCAGGAGATCCAGCTCTGCGGATGTGAGATTGAGGTCGTTTCCGGTCGCCTGGTGGATGTCCCAGGCGTGGATGATCAGGTCGAAGCAGTAGAAGCTCAGTAGCGTGTCGGTCAGGGTGGTCGGTCCGGAGAAGGAGTCGTGGGTGGCTAGGAGTGTTTCCTCGTCGTTTGTCGCTGATCTCGGGGCGGCTGTGTGTGCGGTCCAGGTTTCCTGTGGTGTTCCGTTTGGGTGAGGTCCCAGTTCCAGGCGTTGGATCGCATCCAGAAGGTGTGTGATGGAACCTGGTCACAACGAGCCAGGCAGCCACGACTACATCCGCCATGGTGCCACCATTTTGTTCGCTGCTCTGGAGATCGTCACTGGGAAGGTGACCGGGCTCTGCAAGGACTGGTACCGCCACCACGAGTTCCTTGGTTTCCTCACGCATGTGGCTCGTGCCTGCCCGGGAGCTGGAACTACGCCTGGTGATGGACAACTACGCCGCGTACAAGCGAGTTGAGGTCCGCAACTGGCTTAGAGTAAACCCGTGTATCAAGGTCCGCTTCACCTCGACGTCGGGGTCATGGTTGTACCTGGTTGAGGTTTGGTTCGGCATCATCGAGCGTCAGGCCATCCGAGGCGGTACTTTCGTTTCAGTCCGCGAGTTGATCGGCAAGATCTGCGAATTCATTAGCAGCTGGAACAACCGAAAACACTCGTTTGTCTGGACCAAAATCCCAGACGAAATCCTCGCCAGAATCGACCGCAAACGTAAACTCACCTCAACGCCAGGTCACTAGGTCCGGGGGTTGCCAATCAATGGTCCCGCGGATCATGCTGCTGAGTTTGATCGGATAACTGTCGAGCTCGGCGGCCAGTAGGGAATCTCTCAGTATCGTTGTGCAGCCGATATACACCGAGTCGTGGTAGATCGGACATGCCGCGACAAAGCTGCGGTCGTGGGGCAGGATCATCAGCGGGCATTGCTGCACTAGTACAGGGAGATCGCGGGTAAGCCATGACAGTGGCTCGTGGATCAAAATAACATCCCGCGGGATGCCTGGAAGATCGCCTATGCTGTCCGGGGCCAACGACAGGTGACGCACGAGAGGCGGCACCCAAGCGGGCACGTCCAAGGGTGCGCTCGTCATGGTACTGTTCTCCCCGTGGCCCTTCCAGAGGGCGAAGTAGCATTCACCGTCCCGTCCCTGCGCAAGAGCATCAACGAGCATCGCTGCTGTCTGGTCGGACAAGTCCCCGTATGGAGCATCCATCAACTTCGGGGCTCTGTCGCAGATTTGTTCCCAATACACCTCCCCGTCAATCTCTACGGAATCGACGACGTCCTTCCAGAAATGCCACTGCCCCGCGGCGCCACGGACTGGGAGCAGGACTCGCACTGCGCACTCATATCCCTCGCCCACCAGATCACTTACCCGCACAATCGCACCTCCTCATACCCTGAAACCATAGGTCACAATGTCATATGGATACTCCGCATCCAGCGAATCGATATGGTAATAGACCTCCACCGTCACAAACACGGTAGCACTATCAATCTCCAGGGCGGCCGTCACTGATTCCCCATTTGATTCCAAGGTGCAAGTCTGTCCTTCTATTGCGCACCCGACCGTTGGCCGCTCACCAGACGGAATACCCTCAGCGTCATAGCCCGTGAACTCACGCACAAGAACCTGTGCGGGAACCACGGGAGAATCCACCATGATCCGTACTGAACCGCTCATAGGGATTGCGATGACTTCGTTCGGCTCGATCGTCGGTCGTGCAGTGTGAAAGGAACCGCTGGTAAACCAAATAGAAGACAGCGGTGGGATCGTAATCCCATTCACGATCGCGTCGGGCGCTGACTCTGGTGGGGCTTGCACGGCAGTCATCGTCTCCTCGGAGGATGACGAGGCGCTAGGACGAGAACCACTCCCTCCCGAGCTAGAACATCCTCCCACAACGAGCGCCACGAGAAGAACTATCGGAAGCAGAATCGAACGAGCGCCTTGCCCCAACATCAGCACTGGAAGCGACTTATTTCGGAATCCCAGTTCCTCGTCGTCGACTTATAGACGGTTCCCCCTTCAAGAGAGGCGTGCGCCGAGAACGCGCGGAACATGAACTCTCCCTCACCCCGGCAGGCGGAGTGCGGAGTAGCTCTACCGGACCAGGAGTCATTGTTATGACTGGAAGACCCTGACATCACATACTCTAGTCCCCACCAGCGGTCTCGCAAGACCATTGTGACCACCTCAACACGTTCCACAGTCTGTCCGCACTTGGTCACGGCATGGACCGAAACCATGTTTTCACCCCTGTGGGCCTTGTGAGGGTACGCCGTGGATCCCCGGCATCCGGCAGGCGATGGTTTCTCCCAGGGTGGAAAAATTTCAGGCTGACTCTCGGCCGCTTTCTCCTCGGCAGCTCCCTCCGACCCCTCCGACGGAACCACCGTAGTCGCCTCCGGCAATGTCTGCGTCTGATTTGTCGAGCCAGAGAGATCCGAAACCGTGACAAGCGAGGTGGACCCGCCGTCCTGATCTTCTGCCCTCGCTGCAGGAATTGCAGCCCCCACCGCTAGAAGAAAAGCTCCTGTTATACTGACTGCCGTGCGCCATCGAACCATCACAGTTAAACCCCTTCGCTACGTCATCTAGCACACTCTGGAGTCTCGTGCAGCTCATGGGTACGTAGCTCGCGAGATGATGAGTAGGTTCTCATTATTCGACGTTAGTACTACAACACCTCATGGTCAACCCCCAACTCGCGGGGACTTGATAATGAAGCACTACGGAGTTGTATGGATTTTGTGATGTGGTGACGTTGCTGCCACGCGATTGGGTAGAGGGCTGCTAGAGACCTAGAAACCTCGCTCGTCTATGCCAGTCCTGCGAGCCTCGGATAATATTGATCTTTTAATCGGCAGGGGTTGCTAATGGCAAATTTCCTAGTCATTGAGGCTTATTCACAGGTGGGGCGCCGGTCAGCGCAATTCTCTGGCGAGGGGTGTGGCCAAGGTCTCGAGGGACAGTAGCCGGTTGAACCGGCCTGCTCACTCCGCGAGCCGGCCGCCTCGAAACCCCGGTGGTCGTGTCCAGGGAATTGCGGCGGGCTCTGGTGGTTTCGAGGTGGACCGCTCCTTCGTTGCGGTCCGGTTCAACCAGTTTCGGAGAGACTGTGTACAAGCCTCCAAATTTCGTGAGAACCACCCCGCCTGCTGGGGTCAGCGAATGCGATTCAATCTGTTTCCCGATGTGATCTTCCAAGTTCACGACTCGGTGCCTCGGGCGGAGTACGCGTCAGCGGCGGCGACCTGTCAGGGCCAGGATGCGGGTTTGGCGGTCAGCGTCGTCTGGAACCTCGACGGGAGGTTTGCAGATTCCCTCCTGATACAGGACCTCATCCCATGACCGGATGCAGGTTTCCAGGAGATCCAGCTCTGCGGATGTGAGATTGAGGTCGTTTCCGGTCGCCTGGTGGATGTCCCAGGCGTGGATGATCAGGTCGAAGCAGTAGAAGCTCAGTAGCGTGTCGGTCAGGGTGGTCGGTCCGGAGAAGGAGTCGTAGGTGGCCAGGAGTGTTTCCTCGTCGTTCACCGCCGACCTCACGGCGGCTGCGTGCGCGGCCCAGGCTTCGTGCGGTGCTCCGTCTGGGCGAGGTCCCAGGTCCAGACCTCGTTTGCCGAAGACGTCGCGCTGGGTGTCGATGACGTGGTCAAGGACATCTTTCGCGGTCCATCCCTCACAGGGACTTGGGCTCTCCCAACGGTCGGTGTGGAGGTTCGCGATTCTCTGGGTGAAGGTGTCGACGTGGCCGAGGAACTGCGTGATCCGGGTGTCCATGGACGCTAGTGTGCTCGTGGGGAGGGAGGAAGTATTGAACGAATACGACACGTTCTTCCTGGAACGGGCTCATCTCGCCGACGACCGCGGTTTCAGCCCGCCGGTGTATCGCTTCGCGCCCCGGGCTGGCCTGGCGGACGTGGTACGACGTTTTTGGGTGCCGGTGTGGGATCTCGCTCCCGGACGAGAGTCGATCCAACGGGTCCTGCAATACCCGGTCTGTCTCATCACGGTCGCCGCCGATCACGCCAGCCTGGTCGGCCCCACCAGCGGACTTGCCACCAAGAGACTCACCGGTCGTGGTTGGACTGTCGGAGCGATGCTGCAACCTGCTGCGGGACGTCAGCTGCTCGGGGCGGACGTCTCGACCCTGGTCGATGGGCAGATTGCGCTTCAGGACTCCACCCTGACGGAGGTTCCTCGACTGGTTGCTGACATCCGGGCCAGCATGACCAACCCCGATGATCCAGCAGCCAGGGAATCCGCTGTCGCGGTGATGGAGACCGCGCTGCGGAGGTTGACCCCGGTGGATCCTGAGGGCCTCGCGGTGAACACCATCGTCCGCACCGTCGAGAACGACCCCACCATCCAACGGGTCTCCCAGATCTGTGAACGGTTTGGCATGAACGAACGCGCGCTGCAACGCCTAGCGGCGAGAAGAATCGGGCTGACACCGAAGTGGCTGATCCGCCGCAGACGACTTCACGAGGCCTCCTGGCAGCTGTTGGGGGATGCGGCCCTGGCCGATCTTGCCGCATCCCTCGGGTACTCCGATCAGGCCCATTTCCAACGCGACTTCCGATCGGCCACCGGAATCACGCCGGCCACCTATGTCAGGCAACGAGGAGCCGAGTGACCCCCACGATTCAACTGCCAAAAACCGTGTCCTGCTGGTCCTCGATCAGGTTGCCCGAGATGTCCTTCAGCGGTCCGGTTCCGCCGTCGGGAAGGATCTCGCCGTTGGTGGAGCATGGATAGGGGTCGGTTTTCTGGCCCTTCGGTTCGATGAACATCGGGTTGATCAGCCACTTGCCGTCCTCGTTGTCGTAGGCATTGCACATCAGCTCGGTCTTGTTCCGGTTGATGACCAGACGCAACCTTGTGGCGTCGATCAGGAACGAGACGTCGGTGTCGGAGTCCCCGGCGCTGAAGGCCTGGCGCTGCGCCTCCGGGGCGGGTTTGAAGGCATCGGGGCCGGTGATGCCGAGGACGTCCTGGTTCACCCGGCAGCGTTTCCCCTCGATGTAGGGCATGCTCGCTTCGTCGCCGCCGCAGGGCATCAGGGACGCGGTGATCCGGTCGCCATCATGGGCCATCGCCACGCCCATCACCTTGTTGTCGGTTAACCCCAGGGGTTCGGCCCACACCCGGGCAACAGGCTCGGCGGAAGCCGAGATGATCCTCACGTCGAAACTGTTCTCCATCAGCGTTTTGATCAGATCAATGATCTGGTCGTAGTACCGAACCCAGCCCGTCACATCCTTGGACCCGATCCTCTGGGTGGTTCCCTCCTCGGCAGCCATGTTCTGTTCCCGGGCCTGGGACGCGAACCCGGCGACCTCCTCGTCGGTGTATCCGGCCTGCAGCTGGGCGGCGAAGGCGTATTGGGGTTCGATGCGTCTGGCGTTGAAACCTTCGAAGGCCTTCTCCCCGCGCGTGGTGGTGCCCTCGGAATAGACGGAGAGAATCGCGTCCGCACAGGCCGTTCCTGCCTCGGAACCGGTGGGCAGGGGCTGACCGGGGTCGGCAAGTGAACCGCAGGACGACGTCAGGTCCTCCACCGCTGCCTGTGTCAGGAAAGAACTGACCTGTGTCCAGTTGGAGGGTTGCAGAACCTTGCTGTTGGCCAGCAGCCAGAAGGTGGTGGCGTCACCTATGTCGTTCCTGACCACGGTGTTGTCCCAGTCAAACAGCGCGAGCGGGGCCCCATTCGCCACGTCCCCATCACCGGTGCACGTCCCGATCTCCTTGATCATGGCATCCAGTCGTTCACGGTTGTCGCCATACCATCCCTGAGTCACGGTCAAGGCCCCGCAGGTGGCGCTCACCGACTGATCCGGGGCGCTGGCTGATTGCGTTGCTGCATTCTGCGCCGATCCTCCGCACGCTGACAGCGCCATCGCCGAGACGGCAAGTGCCGTCACCACCGACCACGAGAACTTCGAGCTCATCTCAGACTTCCTTCGTCCATGCGTACCGAAACTCAGCCGGCGCGCGTCCCTCACCATCCCCTCTCAGGACGGACCCGGACACGCTACCAACACGAGGGCGGTGTTTCTGGGGAAACGGAAAACCAGGGGGATTCCTCGTCGGGGCGGTCGTGACGATCTCAGTCGGGCAGCGATCGGGTGCCGTAGACCTTCTCCCAGTCGTCTATGAAGGTGTCGACGGCAGCCTCTATACCGGGAGCGGAGAGAGCGGCGCGAAGCAGCTTGGGCGACAGCGTGACGGCGTCGGCGCCCGCTTCGAGGGCGTGGGAGACCTGGGAGACGTTCTTGAAGCTCGCCGCCATGATCTTGCTGGGGGCGTCGAACCGGCGGATGAAGCCGGCGAGGGCCTCCAGGGTGCCACGGGTGTCGATGTCGAGCGACTGCATCCGGTTGTAGTAGGGCGCCAGATAGTCGACCCCGGTCGCGATTGCCAGGAATCCCTGGGTTGTGGAGTAGATCGCGGTAGCGGTTACCCTGACCCCCTCGGCCTTCAGATGTCGCATGGCAGCGATGCCGGTCTCGGTGGTGGGGATCTTGGGGTAGACCTTGTCGTCAATCCTGTCCAGCAGTTTGTGGGCGTCATCGATCATGCCGCGGGTGTCCTTCGCGAGAACCTGGACATGCAGGGTGCGGTCGGGGCCGATGATCTCGCGGATCCGGCGGAAGTGCGCGTAGAAGTCAACCCTGCCTTCGGCCTTGAGGATCGTGGGGTTGGTGGTCACACCGGTGACGGGGTAGATCGGGGTGAGCCGCTCGATGTCGTCGAGATTGGCCGTGTCGAACAGGATGTCCATGGCGCACACCCTAACGCCGGCCTCGTCACCGCTGCATCCACTGTTCAGCAGCGATGTGTGACCACACCGCTCACTCCTTCAGGGAATACAACCAGGCCAGCAGAAGGGAGCGGGAGAATCCGTCGTCAATGGGAACCGTATCCGCCAGCTCGATCGCCTGTTTCCGGGCCTCCGGTCCGGACAGGGCCCAGTAGGCCAGCAACAGGTCCCCGTAGGTGCGGTTGAAGGTGTCGGCCGTCAACGCCTTGTCGACATTGGTCGCCACCCGGGCCCGGTCCACCCCCAGGTAGGTGGAGGCGGGGGTTATGGGAAGAACCTGGATGGCCAGGCCTGCCTCCGGGTCGGGGGAGAACCAGGTGGCGAAATCCCGTTTGCCGCCGAAGTTCAGGGGTAGATAGCTGTACTCGAGGGGTGCGTACAGCGGGTCGTCGACGTTGAAATTCAGCCAGTACTTCAAAGCGGCATCGGCCTCGCTGGACTGCATCCAGGCGGCCTGGTCCGCCAACGCCTGATCGCCGCTGGTTTCCGCCCAGAGCCGCAGCCCCATCCAGGCCGCGACGGCCTCGCTGGTGGATTCCTGGTTGTTGGCGTCGGCGAACGGTGAGGTGCCGGAGGCCCACGAGTGGGAGGCGTAGACGTCGTAGACGCGCATGGCGGGGAAATTGTCCGAGGCCGTCGGGCGGGCGATGTCGGAGGCCAGCAGGGTCGCCACCGGCGACAATTCTGGGAGCAGGCTCGGGTCGTCCATGGCGGCGAGGGCCGCCGCGTGCAGGAAGTAGCCGTAGTGGAAGTGGTGGTCGTTGAACTCGTCGCTGCCGAAGGTGGACACCAGACCGACCATGCCGTGATTGGTCTGGTCGTAGAAGAAACAACGGTCGGCCTTCGAATCGGCGCATCCCGCCGGGCTCAGCCACGTCTTCAGTTCGGGTACCAGCCGGTTGCGGACCGTCGTCGCCAGGTCATCGCGCCCAAGCGTTTTCGCCAGGTGCATGAGCTGGGCGTCCCGGGCCATGGCCTTCCCGGCGAAGTAGGTGTCTGCGGGGTAGGCCGGAAGGCCCTGCACGTCCGCTTCGAGGTGTGTGATGAGTTTCGTTCGGGCGGTTTCGTCCAGACCCCCCAGGTCGTAGGTCGCCGGTGCCGGCTGCTTCGGGGTGTTCCAGGTCACCGAAGACGCCAGACACAGCCGGAGTTTGCCGTAGACGCTCTCGTAGGTTCCCAGTTGGCAGTCCTGGGCGGTGTCCGCCGCCTGATGGGGCATGGTGGCCACCAGGGTGGATGCCCCGTCGGTGGTTCGCCACTCGATGGTGGTGGAGACCTTCTCGTCGCTCACCTGCCACGACGCTTCGGACGATGCCACGGGATGGATCTTGTCGAGCAGGTCCGTCTTCGACATCCCGTCGGGAACGGCGATCCACGTCGCTGCCTGCCCCTCCGCCAGCTGCAACTGGGAGGCGCCGGAACCGGGGTCGGGGGTCAGGGCAAAGCGGTCGGGCAGCGGGGAGGTCTCCAGGGTCACCGACTTCAATGCGGTGAAGGTGATCTGGGGGGACCCCTGGGCCAGTGTGACACGGCCCACGGGTCCGGATGCGTCCCGTGCCTCCGCGACGACGGTGACCGTGTCGTAGGCCACCACCTGCCAGCCCTCAACACCCGGCAGGGTTACGGTGACCTCGGGTCGGTGGCCGCCAAACAGGGTCTTCTCGGTGGATTTCACCTCCGGCAGCCCGAAATCGAACCCGGTGGCCTTCAGCTGGAAGCTCAGCGGCAGGGGATACACCGGCAGGGGTTCGGGGCCGAAAACCATCCCCGAGAACCACCGGTTGGTGGGTGGCACGAGACCCGTCGCGAGTCGGGCGGGGTTGAGATCCTTGCCCTGGCGGTGGTTCACCGCTTCAAGGGCGGCCGCCTCACCGGACAACCCGTTCGTCGACGCGCCCGTTGAGGGCGGGGGTTCGGGCGAGGGTTCGTGAGAACACTGGCTGGACAGCAGCACGATCGCGATCGAGCAGGTGAACGTCAGGAAGGGTTTGAGAAATCGTTTCAACGCAGGCCGATCTTCACCAGGAATTCACGAAGAGTTTGGGTGGGTCCGGCCAGCGGGCCGTCGTCCCGCAGGCTCATGACCGCATTGACGGGCGTGTTTCGCCGGGTGAGCAACGTGAGGTCGTCGGCCTGGAGACCGTCGCTGGCGACCGTCACCTCAGTGATGGTTTTCTTCGAGGTCTCGTCGGTGCCGATGTTGACGCTCATGACCCGTCCCTCCACGAGCTGGCCGTCGGGCAGGTGAATCGCGACCTTGCCATCCTGCTCGATCCGTCCGTAGTCGGAGGGATTGAGCTGGAACGTCGCCACCACGGTCTTGTTCTTGTTGGAGACGATCTCGGCCAAACGCTCGCTGCCGTTGACATAACTGCCCTCGAAGGCCGTGAAACTCTCTAGGTAACCATCGATGGTGGCGTAGAAGATGATGGTGCCCAACTCCAGGTCCACCTTGTAGCCGTCGGTGCTGGTTGGTTTCATCCCGAGGGCCGCCATGTCTCGCAAGTTGGAGCTGATGACCGTGAAGAGCTGGTCGCCGGCCGATACGTGATCACCGGGATTGCGTTTCTGATCCGTGACTAGGCCCCCGTACGGGGAGGCGACGACCGTGCGGGGAGCATCGACGTGGGCCGCGATACTTGCCACCTGATTTTGCCGCTGGTTGAACAACAGCGTCAGCAGGCCGACGATGAGGACGATGACGACGATGCCGCTGAGGAGCTTGAGGCGATTCAGCCAGGACATGGATCAGCCCTTTCGATCTTGAAGTTCGGGATTTTCTGCGAGGGCGCCCTTGGCTGCCTGGGCGTCCAGGATGGCTTCGACGTCCAAGGCCTCGGACTGCCTGCCCACCGAGACCAGCTGCCTGTCGGCGTAGGGGGATTCAGCTGCCTCCAGATCACGCTGGGGCTGTGTCTTTTCCCGTTTCTTCTGTCGGTTCTCCAAGAATGCAGTCACGACGAATGCACCGAGGAAGAATGAGTTCAAAACGCACCAGAACGTGGCGATGTTGAGATGTCCCATCGAGTAGTCTCGGTAGATGGAGACGATCGAGGTGCCTACCATGAGGACGAACGCCCAGACCTGCATCATTATGAAGTTGAACGCGGAGGCCTTACCGCCGGTTGCTCCCGTGACCGACCATTTCGTATCCACCTTGAGTAGGGCATTAAAGAATGCCTTGATGTAGATCGGGAAGGAATTGGCAGCGAGCAGGAGAACCTCCCAACGGAATGTGCCTGCGATCACGGCTGCCAGCAAAATCTGCATGGCGTAGAAGCCGGGGTAGAACAAGGCCCACTCGTACCATTTGACGGCGAGTGTCACGGGTCGCAGGTCGAAGAACACCTCCAGCACAGGGACCAGCATGAGGAGGCCCGGTGCTATGCCCGTGAAGTAGAACGTGCATGTGGCGAAGTACATGAGCCGTTGGTCCATGTGGAGGCGACGACGTGGCCTGAGGGGGTTGTGCGTCAAAAGGATCTCGAACCCCCCGGTGGCCCAGCGGAGCTGCTGCTTGCTGTAGGACTCGATGGTGTCGGGGGTCTCGCCGATGGCGAGCTCCTTGGGCTGGAAGATCGAGCGCCAGCCTCGTTCGTGCAGGAGGATCGAGGTCCAGATGTCCTCCGACTTGGACTGGGTGTAGATCCCGCCGATGTCCTTTACGGCCGCGCGGCGGAACAGCACGTTGGTGCCGACGCAGAACGCCGCGTTGAACTCGTTGCGCCCTGGCTGGATGAACCGGTAGAAAACCATCTGGATGAACCCCGCGCCCCTGGAGACGATGTTGTTGAGGTTGCCGTAAACCTGAGGCGTCTGCACGAAGGCCACGTTCGGGTCCTCCATGAACGGAAGCGTCTCATAAAGGAAGTCGGGTTTGGCCACGAAGTCTGCATCGAAGATGACGAAGAACTCGGCCTTGGCCACCGACAGGGCGTTGTTGACGTTGCCGGCCTTGGCCCCGGAGCTGCCGAGGCGGCGCACGTAGCGGCAGCCGAGGGTCTTGGCCAGGTCCCGAACCTCATCCGAGTCCCCGTCGTCCAGGATCCAGGTGGTGTGGAGGCCGCGCATTGCCATGGCGGCCTTGACTGTGGTCCTGATGACGTCCAGTGATTCGCCGTAGACCGTGATCAGCACGTCCACGTTGGCCTGGCGGCCGTTCAGGTACATGGGCCATTTCGTGGGGTCGTTGCTGATTCTCAGGCGGGCGTTGAGCTGCGGGTCGAACATCTTGGCCTGGGCGACCTGGAAACTGTAGCTGGGCTGGCGGCCGTAGCCGGAAAGTATCGTCCACAGGGCCATGGCAGCCTGGAAAATGAGAATCAGTTCGCACGTGATGACGATGAGCCACGGGATGAGGTCACCCCTGAAAGCGGGGTTGAGGATGAAGCACGCGTATGCAAGAACGCCGATCGACGCGAGAATGGCGACCAAGAGCAGGGTGGGGGAGTAGCGACCTGAGGTCGTGGCCCGGCGTTCCTCGGGGGCGAGGCTGTCGACAAGCGCTAGTTCAGTATCGGCATTAACGATTGATAAATCAACTTTTTGGCGACGGCGCCGGGACTGGCGTGACGAGGGCACGGGGCCTCCTGGTTGAAATTGTCTTCTAGTGCTGCTTGAGGGGATCGGGGGACGCGAAAACCGAATGAGGTTAACCTTCGCCGCCAAAAGCATACCTTGGCCAATCTGAGTTTCGTGCATCGACGGGTTCGTGGGAGTTGCGCAAAGGATCGCCGGGGGTTCACGAACGGGGATTCATCGTTTTGTCGCTCTTCGTTTGATGGTCGAACCGAAACCAATTGATAGGGGTGGCTGTGGTGTGGTCCCGAGGGTGGAGCCGCCGTGATCATGCTAGTCAATGGCGAGAGCTGGGGTCTGGGATTGTCGAGTGCGTCGCCCTGAGGCTCGGCGGATGTGCGATCAGCTTGTGCTACTGTTTCTTGACTTCCGAAAACGATGAAGTATCGTAAGGCTTACGAAAGAGTTTCGTAAGTGAATAGAAGGGTCCAGCGATGGTGGTGGAACGCACGGAACGTGAGAGCGCGATCCTCGCGAAGCTGGCCGACGACGGACGGCTGAGCGTCTCCGGCCTGGCCAGCGACTTCGGGGTCTCCGAGGTGACCATCCGCGGCCACCTGCGCACTCTTGAACAACAGGGCATGCTGGTGCGCACCCGTGGCGGGGCGCGGCCCATCACCCTTCAAGGAATCCTGCAGCGGCAGCAGGTCAACGTGGAGGCCAAGGAGAAGATCGCGCAGGTTGCGGCAGAGCTGATCGGCGACGACGACACCGTCATGATCGAGGCCGGCACCACTGCGGCGTTGATTGCCCGGCACCTGACCAACAGGCGAGGGGTGCAGATCGTTACCAACTCGACGCTGGTGTTCAACAACGCCCGCACCAACCCAGCGCTGAACATCATCCTCGCGGGCGGGGTGTTCCGGCCTGAGTCGGAATCCCTCGTCGGCCCCCTCGCGGAACGCGCCATCGCCGATTTCAATACCCGCATCGCCTTCCTCGGTACCGACGGTTTCTCTCCGGAACGCGGGTTGACGACGCGTTTCGTCGAGGGCGCGCAGGTGGCCACCACCATGCGGGAGCGTGCCGAACAGACCTGGCTGGTGGCTGATTCCAGCAAATTCGGGCAGGCGGGGTTCGTCTCCTTCCTGCCGCTGGATGCCATCACGGGCATCATTACCGACTCCGGTCTCCCCGACGATGCCGTGGAGGCCCTCAAGGAACACACCAACGTTCGCATCGTCTAGGAGAAACCAAATGGCAACCGTCATAGTCATGCCGGCCCTCGGGAACAGCGTCGAGTCCTGTCTCATCGTGTCCTGGCTGGTCAAGGAGGGCGACACCATCGCCGAGAACGGCATCCTCTGCGAGGTGGAGACCGACAAGGCCTCCATGGAGGTGCCGAGCACCGCCTCCGGCACCGTGCTGAAGCTGCTGTGGGAGGAAGGCGACGACGTCCCCGTCATGCAGCCCCTCCTCGTGGTCGGCGAACCGGGCGAAGACCCCGCCCCAGCGCTGGCCGACGTGGGGTTCAGCGGTGCCGCCGAACCAGGACCCGAGGCCGCTCCAGAGCCCGCCGCCGAAGCTCCCGTTGCCCCCGCCGCCACTGCGGCAGCTGCCCC
>ERZ773076.224-NODE-224-length-31825-cov-3.063960_pt1 | contig 31825 bp, 25 predicted proteins | sample MGYA00580613_ERZ773076 | MGnify/ENA primary metagenome ERZ773076 (study PRJEB29015, sample SAMEA2738005) | human oral metagenome | biome: human oral; feature: human-associated habitat; material: dental | place: China | collected 2057 ...
GCGGAACCCGGACAGAAGATTGCCTTCGTCGGCTCGACCGGCGCCGGCAAGACGACCATCACGAATCTCATCAACCGCTTTTACGAGATTCAGGAGGGAAAGATTCGCTACGACGGCATCAATATCTCGAAAATCAAAAAGGCGGATCTTCGCGCTTCGCTCGGTATCGTGCTGCAGGATACCAATCTCTTTACCGGTACGGTGATGGAGAATATCCGCTTCGGACGTCTGGATGCGACGGATGAAGAGTGCATCGAGGCAGCGAAGCTCGCGAATGCGGACGGCTTCATCAACCGCCTGCCGGACGGTTATCAGACCATGCTACGCGGCAACGGCGCAAACCTCTCGCAGGGACAGCGGCAGCTCCTTGCAATCGCGCGGGCCGCGGTCATGGATCCGCCGGCGTTAATCCTCGATGAGGCGACTTCTTCGATTGACAGCCGGACCGAGCAGCTGGTGCAGCGCGGTATGGATTCTTTGATGAAGGGGCGCACCACCTTTGTGATTGCGCATCGCTTAAGCACGATTAAAAATGCGGACTGCATCATGGTTATGGAGCAGGGGCGCATCATTGAGCGCGGCAATCACGAGGAGCTGCTTGAGAAGAAGGGGCGCTATTACCGTCTGTATACGGGAAAGCAAGCTTGAGAAGCCGCGCCCCGCGTGCTATGATATTTGCAGATAAAAATGCACAGAGAAAAGGCGGAACAGGCATGAAAAAGAGAAGAGTAATGCTGAAACTCTCCGGCGAAGCGCTTGCGAATGCGAACGGCAAGGGCTATGACGAGGCAGTGGTCCGGGACATTGCGCGGCAGGTCAAGCGCTCGGTCGATGCGGGCGTCGAGGTCGGCATTGTGATCGGCGGCGGCAACTACTGGAGAGGCAGAACCGGGACGGAGATTGCCCGCGTGAAGGCCGACCAGATCGGGATGCTCGCGACTGTCATGAACTGCATCTATGTCTCGGAGATCTTCCGCGGCGAGGGCATGGAGACGGAGATATTCAGTCCCTTCCTCTGCGGCGCGATGACCGAGCTCTTTTCGGTCGACAAGGCGAATGCGCTCTTTGCGGCGGGCAAGGTGCTCTTTTTTGCGGGCGGCACGGGACATCCGTACTTCTCGACCGACACCGGGATTGCGCTCCGGGCCACGGAGCTTGGCGTTGATGAGATTTTGCTTGCGAAGTCGATTGACGGCGTCTACACGGCGGATCCGAAGCTCGACCCGAATGCAAAGCGCTACGACACCCTGACCATGCAGGAGATGATTGACAAAAAGCTCGGGGTCATTGACCTGACGGCGAGCGTGCTCTGCATGGAAAATAAGATTCCGCTCGCAATCTTTGATTTGCACGGCGACAACGCAATCGCGGATGCACTCCGCGGCGTGATTCACGGCACAACGGTGACGGTATAAATTTAGATACCCTGGAGGATGAGATGGCAGACTTAAAGGATACACTCAAAGAGCTGGAAGACAGAATGAACAAGACGATCTCGTTCATGCAGGAAGAGTTCTCGGCAATTCGCGCCGGCAGAGCCAACCCGCATGTTCTGGACCGCATCACGGTCGATTACTACGGCACGCAGACGCCGCTGCAGCAGGTCGGCAATGTCTCGGTGCCGGAGGCAAGAATGATTCTGATTCAGCCCTGGGACAAGAGCCTCTTGAAGGAGATTGAAAAGGCAATCCTTACCTCGGACCTCGGCATCAACCCGACGAACGACGGCTCGGTGATTCGCCTCCTGTTCCCGGAGCTCACCGAAGAGCGCAGAAAGGCGCTGACCAAGGACATTCGGAAGAAGGGAGAGGCGGCAAAGGTTGCCGTCCGCAACATCCGCCGCGACGGCGCAGATGTCTTCAAAAAAATGGAGAAGGCAAACGAGATCACCGAGGATGATCTCTCTGACGCAAACGAGAAGCTGCAGAAGCTGACGGATAAGGCGGTGGAACGCATTGATAAGGCGGTCGAGGTCAAGGACAAGGAGCTCATGACAGTCTGACACACCGTTAAAGTTTGGCAGAGTGGCGGTCCGAGCAGGACCGCCTTTTTTGAACATGAGGAGGCAGGATGACAGAGCGACTTGCGGGGAAGGTGATTCCCGAACACATTGCAATCATATTGGACGGAAACGGCAGATGGGCGGCGGAGCGGTCCCTGCCGCGCGCGATGGGGCATAAGGCGGGCTGCGAGGCGGTGGAACAAACCGTGCGCGACTGTGCGGCGCTCGGCGTCAAGTACCTCACGGTCTACGGTTTCTCGACGGAGAACTGGAAGCGCTCGGAAGAAGAGGTCGGTGCGCTCATGCACCTTTTCCGCCTGTATTTAAAAAAGCTCCTGAAGGTTGCGAAGGAGGAGGGCTGTCGCTGCAAGATGATAGGCGACAAGTCGCGTTTTGCGCCGGACATTGTGGCAGCGATTGACCGTCTGGTCGAGGAGACTAGGGAGAACACCGGGATGACCTTCGTGATTGCGATTAATTACGGCGGCCGGGATGAGTTGCGCCGTGCGTTTCTGCGCCTTCTGGACGCAAAGCGGGCGAGCGGGGACATGAGTCTCACGGAAGAGGAGATTTCAAACAGTCTCGATACGGCGGGAATTCCGGATCCGGATCTTTTGATTCGCACGAGCGGTGAACTTCGCCTCTCGAATTTCCTGCTCTGGCAGCTCGCCTACAGTGAACTCTATGTGACGCCGCTCTACTGGCCGGATTTCACGATGGAAGCACTCGAAGATGCGATTCTCGCCTACAACCAAAGAGAGCGTCGCTTCGGCGGTCGTATCAGTTAAGACAAAAGGAGGAGTATGCACATGTCCCGCCTGTTGAACATCCTTGGCAGCCGGAAGTTCCACCTGCGTCTCTTGAGCGGCATTGTGCTGGTGTTGCTTGCGTTTCTCGCGCTGCGGCGCGGCGGTATGGTGCTTTATTGCAGCATGATGGCAATTTCGCTGATCGGGCAGTTCGAATTGTATCGCGTCGTCAAGACAGAGCGAGAGCCGCTCGGCATCGTCGGCTATCTCTCGAGTATTGCGTATTACCTCTTGTTGCTCGCACGGCACTATGACTACGGCATGCCGCTCATGATCGGCACGCTGATGGCGCTGATGGCGCTCTTTGTGCTGAGCTACCCGCGCTATCGCACCGAGCAGATTGCGGTCGGGCTCATGGGCGTGCTCTATACAACCGTGATGTTCTCCTATGTATACCGCGTGCGCAGCATGCCGCACGGCGCCTATCTGGTCTGGCTCATCTTCATCTCGAGCTGGGGCTGCGACACCTGTGCCTATGTGGTCGGCATGCTGGCAGGTTCTCATCACTTCGCGCCGGTTCTCAGTCCTAAAAAGACGGTCGAGGGCGCAATCGGCGGCGTCGCGGGGGCAGCGCTTCTCGGCCTGGCCTTCGGCTTTTTCCTCCGCGCGGAGCTCGCGGAACTCGGGAACCCGGGCTTTGCTTGCCTGTTTGCCTGCGCCTTCAGCGCGGTGATTTCGCAGATCGGCGATCTCGCGGCTTCGGCGATTAAGCGCGACCACGAGGTCAAGGACTACGGCGATCTGATTCCCGGACACGGCGGTATTCTGGACCGGTTTGACAGCCTGCTCTTCACCGCACCGGCAATCTTCTTTGCGCTGTTTCTCTACAGTTACTTTGTCCGTCATTGAGGAGGCAAGATATGAGACATATTTCCGTTCTCGGTTCCACGGGTTCCATCGGCACACAGACTCTCGAGGTGGCGCGCGCCAACGGCGACATCCGCATTGAGGCGCTTGCGGCGCGCGGAAACATTGCGCTGCTCGAGGAGCAGATCCGTGAATTTCACCCGCGCACGGTCTGCGTCTACGATGAAGCGAAGGCGGCAGAGCTGAAAGTCAAGGTCGCGGACACCGGAACCAAAGTCTACGCCGGGCAGGAGGGCCTAATCGAAGTTGCGACCGAGGCCAAGGCAAAGACGCTGGTCACAGGGATTGTCGGAATGATCGGCATTGAGCCGACCGTCGCGGCAATTCGCGAGGGCAAGAACATTGCGCTCGCAAACAAGGAGACGCTGGTCTGTGCAGGGCACATCATCATGCCGCTCGCCGCGCGCGAGGGCGTCAAGATACTGCCGGTCGACTCGGAGCACTCGGCCATCTTTCAATGTCTCCGCGGCAACAAGAAGAACCGGATTCGGAAAATTCTGCTGACCGCTTCCGGCGGCCCGTTCCGCGGCTACACGAGAAAGCAGCTCGAGAAGGTGACCTTGCAGGACGCCCTCCGGCATCCGACCTGGAACATGGGGCATAAGGTGACCATTGATTCCTCGACCATGGTCAACAAGGGACTTGAGCTCATTGAAGCGCGCTGGCTCTTCGATGTCGAGGTTGATGAAATCGAGGTGCTCGTGCAGCCGCAGAGCATTCTGCACTCCGCGGTCGAATTTATGGATGGCGCGGTCATGGCGGAGCTCGGCACCCCGGATATGAAACTCCCGATTCAGTATGCGCTCTATTATCCGAAGCGCAAAAAGCTCGCCGGCAGCAAGCGCCTGGACCTCGCAGCGCTCGGCAAGCTGGATTTTTTGGCGCCGGACTTCAAGGCGTTCCCGGGTTTAAAGCTCGCCTACCACGCAGGCCGACTGGGCGGCAGTCTGCCGACCGTCTTCAACGCGGCAAATGAAGTCGCCGTCCGCGCTTTTCTCGATGAGAAAATCAGCTATCTGCAAATTGCGTCCTGCATAGAAGACGCGATGGAACAGCACGAGAAGGTCGGGCTGCTCGGGTCGCCGGCCGTCTCGGATATACTTGCGCTTCAGAAGTCCACGGAGGCGTGGCTCAAGGCGCGTTATCACCTCGCATAACGATAGATCGGATAGAGAGGAGAGTTTGTGCATCAGCTTGTCAATATCATTCTGGCCGTTTTACTCTTTGGGTTTATTATCTTCTTTCATGAGCTCGGGCATTTTCTTGCGGCGCGCCTCTTCGGCGTCGGCGTGGACAGCTTCTCGCTCGGCATGGGACCAAAGATTATCGCAAAGAAGCGCGGCGATACCGAATATGCGATTCGCGCCGTGCCGTTCGGCGGTTTTTGCGCGATGCAGGGAGAAGATGAAAGCAAGAGAGAGCTAAGGCCGGGGGACTTTACGGCCCATGCGCCTTGGCAGCGTTTTTTCATTCTGATTGCCGGCGCTTGCTTTAATTTCCTGCTCGCGTTTCTGCTCGGACTTGTCCTGGTCATGCAGACGGGTGTCGACAAGCCTTATATCGGACAGCTCATGCCCGGCATGCCGGCGGAGGAAGCGGGACTGAAAGCAGGGGATCGCATTCTCGCGGTCAACGGCAGCAAGGCTGTCTTTTTCCGCGATGTCTCGATGGCACTCCGGTTCCACGCGGGCGAGCCGATTACCTTCCGCTATGAGACGCCGGCGGGGGAAAAGCGCACAGTCACGGTGACGCCGAAATACTTAAAGGAGCAGGACGGCTACTATACGGGCATTGTGTCCGCGGGAAGCATGCCGGTCAAAAATCCGGCGGAGCTCGTCTACTATGCGGCCGGAGAAGTGGGGCTCAACATCCGCATGGCGATTCAGTCTGTGCGCATGCTCGTCAAGGGGGCGGTATCTCCGAAAAATCTGACCGGGCCGGTCGGCATTGTCCAGGCCATCAGCGAGAATATGGACGCGGCGCGCCCCTACGGGCTTCGCGTCATGCTGCTCTCGCTGTTTTCGTTCGGCCTTTTACTCAGCGCAAACCTTGGGGTCATGAACCTCTTGCCGCTCCCCGCGCTGGACGGCGGCAGAGCGCTGCTCACGGCGGTCGAAGCCGTGATACGGCGTCCCCTGAACCGGAAAATCGAGGCGACAGTCCACCTGACAGGCTTTGTCCTGCTGATGGGACTCATGCTCTATGTGCTCTGGAATGACATTATGCGCATTGTGCAGCACACGGGCTTCTAAGGAGAAGAGATGAGAGAACGTCATAAGACAAGGGTGGTGCGAATCGGCGACGTCGCAATCGGCGGCGAGAACCCGATTCGCATCCAGTCGATGTGCAATACGAAGACGGAGGATGTCGAAGCGACAGTCGCGCAGATTCGCGCGCTCACGGCGGCAGGCTGTGAGATTGTGCGGGTCGCCGTGCCGACCGTGGCTGCGGCGGAAGCCATCGGAGCTATTCGGCGGCAGATCAAAATCCCGCTGGTCGCGGACATTCACTTTGATTATCGTCTGGCACTTGCGGCCATGGAACACGGGGCCGATAAGATACGCATTAACCCCGGCAACATCGGCGAGGATTGGAAGCTGCGGGAAGTTGTGAACGCCGCGAAAGAGCGGAATATTCCGATCCGGGTCGGCGTGAACTCGGGTTCGCTCGAAAAAGATTTGCTGCAAAAATACGGCGGTGTGACTGCCGAGGGCATTGTGGAGTCCGCGCTCGAAAAGGTGCGCCGCATCGAGGAACTCGGCTATGAGAATCTGGTCATCAGCATCAAGTCTTCGGACGTGTTGATGTGCATCCGAGCGCATGAGTTGCTTGCGGCCGAGACCGATTATCCCCTGCACATCGGCATCACCGAGGCGGGGACTCTGCTCCGCGGCACCGTGAAGTCCGCGGTCGGACTCGGTGTGATTCTCTACGAGGGCATCGGCGACACGATACGTGTCTCGCTGACTGGGGATCCGCTTGAGGAAATCAAGGCGGCGCGCGAAATTTTAAAGAGTCTCGGGCTTCGGAAGGGCGGCGTCGAAGTGGTGTCCTGCCCGACTTGCGGCCGCACGGAAATCGATTTAATCGGCCTTGCGAACCGGGTCGAGAGTCTCGTGGAGCGCTACAGCGATCTGGACGTCCGCGTCGCGGTCATGGGCTGCGTCGTGAACGGCCCCGGCGAAGCGCGGGAGGCCGATTTCGGCGTGGCAGGCGGCAAGGGCGCGGGGGTTCTGATCCGGAAGGGTGAGGTGATACGGACCATGCCCGAGGCGGAACTGCTCCCGGCGCTGGAGGCCGAATTGCAGCGCATCAGGGCGGAACGGCGATGAAAGCATTTTCCGAAGTATTTCCGCATTTTCAGGCGACAGCGGCAGAACAGGCGCTTGTCGCCTGCTTGCTTGTGGAGCGGGTTGTGGTCTCGGACGATATGTCCCGCCTGACGGTCTATGTGGTCTCGCGAAGCTTTGCCGAGCGCGCTGCGTTTCGGACGCTCGCGGAGGAGATGCGAGAGCAGCTCTTCGGGAAGCGAAACATTCAGGTCGAGGTGCGAGAGCGCTTTCAGCTCGGCGGCGATTTCACCGCGGAGCAGCTGTTCCGGGCCTATCAAGACAGTCTCTTGGAAGAACTCAGGGGGCGTTCGCTTCTCGCCGCAAGGATTCTGGAGCGCGGCAAGGTGCGTTTCCCTTCGCCGAATGTGTTGCTTTGCGATGTGGAAGATATGTCCTTAAACCGCTCGGTGATGCAGGATTTGCGCCGCTATCTGGAAGAAGAGGTTTTTGAGGGGCGCTGCGGTCTCAAAATGGAGTTCCGGCCGAACTTTGTGCCGTTTGAAAAAAAGCAGCTCGCCGAAGTGCCGGCGGAGGCGCTTGCCGTGCGGCAAAAAGAAGAGGAAGAGGAGGGCTTCTTCCTCCCGGCGGAAGGCGCAGCGGAGACACTGCCCGGAGAGCCGGACAGCGCGCCGCCCGTCAAGCAGCCGGCAAGCGAAAAAACCGCCGCGCCGAAAAAGAATCCGGCGGAGAAAAAGGACGGCGAGAACAAAAAACATTTTTCCGGCGACAAGGTTCGCGGCGAACGGCGCGAGTATTCGCGGTCCTCACGCCGCTCGGACAATCCCGATGTGCTCTACGGCAGGGATTTCGATGATGAGTGCACGCCGATTTCGGAGATCACGGAAGTCGGCGGAGAAGTCACGCTGCGCGGCAAGATTTTTGAACTGGACACGCATTTTATCGAAAAGAGCGGCAGCACGCTCTTTGTCTTTTCCGTCACGGACTATACGGACTCGATCACCGCAAAACTCTTTGTGCGCGGTGAAGGCGAGGAGCTGGACCGCCTGAAGGCAGCGTTAAAGGTCGGTGCCTTTTTTAAACTCCGCGGCGCAACGACGATTGACAGCCGGGACGGCGAGCTGATTCTGGGCGCTGTGCGCGGACTGAAGAAGACCGAGCCCTTTGAGGAATCAAAGCGGGAGGACCACGCGAGAGAGAAGCGGGTGGAGCTGCACTGCCACACGAAAATGAGCGATCTCGATGCCGTGAGCAGTGCGAAGGACATCATCAAGCAGGTGAAGCGTTGGGGCATGGAGGCGGTCGCCATCACCGATCACGGCAATTTGCAGGCCTTCCCGGAGGCCTGGCACACTGTTTCCGACGACCGGGAGAACAATCCGAAAATCATCTACGGCGTCGAGGGCTATCTGGTCGATGACTTGAAGGAACTCGTCATCTCGCCCGGCGAGAAGACGCTCGACGACAGTTTTGTGGTCTTTGACATTGAGACCACCGGTTTCTCCCCGCGAAAAAACAGAATCATCGAGATCGGCGCGGTGAAACTGGAGGGCGGAAAGATTGTGGATCGCTTTTCGCAATTTGTGAATCCGGAGCTGCCGATTCCTTATCATATCGAGCAGCTGACCGGAATTAACGATGCGATGGTGCGAACCGCGCCGACCATTGAGAGAGTGCTGCCCGACTTCCTCGCCTTTTGCGGCGATGCCGCCGTGGTCGCACACAATGCGGGCTTTGACACGAGCTTTATCCGCGAGAATGCGCGTTCGCAGGGGCGTTCCTATGCGCCGACCATTCTCGACACCGTGAGTCTCGCACATGTCCTGCTGCCGAAGCTGAACCGCTATAAGCTCGACACGGTCGCGAGGGCGCTCGGCGTGTCGCTCGAAAACCATCACCGCGCGGTCGATGATGCCGAGTGCACGGCCGGCATCTTCTTAAAGTTCATGGAGATGCTAAAGGAACAGGGGGCGCATACTCTGGTCGAGGTTGCGGCGCTCGGCGACAGCTCCGAAGCGCTGATTAAGAAGATGAACAGCTACCATGTGATCATCCTCGCAAAGAATGAGCTCGGTCGGGTGAATTTGTACCGCCTCGTCTCGGACTCGCACTTAAAGTATTTTCAGAAGCGCCCGCGCATTCCGAAAAGCGAACTGCAGCGCTACCGCGAGGGGCTGATCATCGGTTCCGCCTGCGAGGCGGGCGAACTTTACCAGGCTCTGCTCCGCGACGCGCCGGAGGAAGAGGTGAACCGCATCGCGGGCTTTTACGACTATCTGGAGATTCAGCCGATCGAGAACAACCTCTTCATGCTGGACAGCGACCGCTTTGCCCCGGACACCGAGGAGGATTTAAAAAACCTAAACCGCCGCATTGTGGCGCTCGGCGATGCGCTCTATCTCGCGAGACTCTGTCGGAAGGTCTATCTGATTCACCGGCGTGACAGCTTCCGCGGCGCCAAGGTACTTGAGGACAAGGTGCGCGCGGCGGAGAATATCGAGCTGGTGCTCGACTCGACAGTCGAAGAAATCCGCGGCGAGGGACAATTAAAGTCCATCCTCGTGAAGAACAAAAAGAGCGGCGCGGAGACCGAACTCGCAATCGACGGCCTCTTTATCGCGGTTGGCATTGTCCCCGAGTCAAGGAACTTCCCCTTCCTCAAGACGGATGAGCGCGGCTATGTGCTTGCGGACGAGACCTGTGAGACCAATGTGCCCGGTGTCTACGCGGCGGGCGATGTGCGGAAGAAGCAGCTCCGCCAGGTGATTACGGCGGTTGCCGACGGCGCGAATGCCGTGGAGAGCGCTGTGCGCCATTTGACCGAACAATGAGAGCCGGGGTGATGCGGGCATTTAAACGCCTGCTGGTTCTGCTCCCGGTTCTCTTTCTCTTGGTCGCCTGTGCGGCACAGGGAAGCGGCGCAGAGAGACAGACGGAGAGTCAGTCCGGGCGCACGGAAGTTAAGGCGGGAGCCGAGAGCACGCAGAAGGAAAGCGCGGAGAGTCGTTCCGCGAAGTCGAAGAAGAAACAGAAGAAGTCTAAAAAATCCAAGAAGTCCAAGAAGTCCGACAAGCTGCAGAGCGAGGGCGCGGCTTCAACAGCGTCCGAAACGCTGTCCGAAGCAGAGACAAGTGAAGCTCTTGCGGGCACAGCCGCCGAGGAGACGCGCGCCGCAAAGAAGAGTGCTTCCGCGACGCGGGCGTCGGAGCGCGGTACGGAGGCAGGAAACGGGATCCGCGAGGACGGAAGCTATACCTCTCGCGATGAGGTCGCGCTTTACCTCCATACATACGGAAAGCTCCCGAAGAATTTCATCTCGAAGAAAGAAGCCGAGGAACAGGGCTTCCGTTTCGGCGAGGGGGATTTCGGCGAGGCGTTTCCCGGTATGAGTGTCGGCGGTTCCCGTTTCGGCAATTACGACGGAAAGCTCCCGGATAAGAGCGAGCGCCGCTATTACGAGTGTGATATCGACTATACGGGCGGCAGGCGAAATGCCAAGCGTCTGGTCTACTCGAACGACGGACTCATCTTTTACACCGAGGATCACTATAAGACGTTTACGCAGCTCTATTAGTCTATTAGTAGATAGAGGAGAACTATGCGAGAAACCAGATGGAAGATTTACAGCAAGCGGGCCGATTTCGGAGCGATTTCGACCCGCTTTTCCGTGTCACCGATGTTGGCGCGGATTCTGATTAACCGGGGCGTCGCGGAAGAAGAAATCGGCGAATACCTGTCCGGTACTTTGGATGACATACCGCGCGGCGCGCTGCTGCCGGATATGGCGGAGAGCGTCCGCATTCTGGCGGAGAAGATACAGAGCAGAGCGCCGATTCGCATCATCGGCGACTATGACATTGACGGCGTCTGCTCGACCTACATTCTGGTACAGGGTTTGCGGGCGCTCGGCGCCGCTGCGGACTATGATATTCCGGACCGCATTGCGGACGGCTACGGGCTGAATTTGCGCCTGGTGGAGCGCGCGGTCGCGGACGGCATTGATACGATTGTGACCTGTGACAACGGCATTGCGGCGCGGCAGGAGGTTGCCGCCGCGGCGGATGCCGGGCTGACCGTGATTGTGACCGATCACCATGAGGTCGCGCACGGCGAAGACGGGGCAGAGCTCTTGCCGCCGGCCGATACGGTAGTGGATCCGAAGCGCGAGGGCTCGCAGTATCCGTTTGCCTCGATTTGCGGAGCGGTGGTTGCCTGGAAACTGATTGAAGAGCTGTTTCTGTTCTTCGGGAAGCGACGGGAGGAGGCGCGCGTCTTTCTGCCCTTTGCGGCGATTGCGACGGTCGGCGATGTGATGCCGCTAAAAAAAGAGAACCGCATCATTGTGCGCGAGGGCTTAAAGGCAATCGGGAGCTGCGATAACCCGGGCCTCCGAAAGCTGATTGCGCGCTGCGAGTTGAATCCGGCGGCGCTCTCCGCCTACCACATCGGCTTTGTGATCGGCCCCTGCTTAAACGCGGGCGGGCGCCTCGAGAGCGCAAAGCTCGGACTCTCGATGTTACTGGAGACCGGGGAAGAGAGCGCCGAAGCGGCGGCCGAGCGTCTGAAAGCGCTGAACGATCAGCGGAAGCAGATGACGGAGGAGGGCATCCGCGCGGCGTCGGCGGAGATTGACGCGCTGCCCGAACTCCCGAAGGTGCTGGTGGTGTACTTAAAAGATTGCCATGAGTCGGTCGCCGGCATCATCGCGGGGCGACTCAAGGAAAAGTATTACCGCCCGAGCTTTGTCCTGACGAACAGTCAGGAGGCCGGCTTTTTGAAGGGATCCGGGCGGAGCATCGAGGGCTATCACATGTTCCGCGCGCTCGAGGAAGTGGCGCCGCTGCTCACAAAGTTTGGCGGACACCCGATGGCAGCCGGGTTAACGCTCCCGGAGAGTGCGCTTCAACGCTTCCGGGAGGAGCTCAATCGGAATGCGGTGCTAAGCGACGAGCAGCTCACAGAGACCCAGTGGATCGACATTGCGCTTCCCTTTGCCTATGCGAACGAGGAGCTGGTCACAGAGCTCTCGCGCATGGAGCCGTTCGGACAGGGCAATGCGCGCCCCTGCTTCGGGCAGAAGAATGTCGGAATCCGCGCGGCGCGTGTACTCGGCAAAAACCGGAATGTCGTGAAACTCTCCCTGCGGGATGAGGCGGGAACCGTGCGGGAGGCGCTCGCCTTCACCGACGGCGATGCGTTTCTCGCGGAGATGGAGGGAAGCCGTTCGATCGCCGTCCTGTATTATCCGGAAATCAACGAATACATGGGCAGGCGGAATTTGCAACTTGTGCTGAAAGCATGGAAATTTGCGCGCTGAACTGCTATAGTAAGGGCTGAAATTTGCGCATTTGGAGGAAAAGCGATGAAGACAGTGGCGGATTATATTCGCACCATTCCGGACTTCCCGGAACCCGGTGTCATGTTCCGGGATATCACGACAATTCTGCAGGATGCGGAGGGCTTGCATCTCGCGGTCGACGGCCTTCGCGAAGCGCTGCGGGGCGTTGACTACGATCTTGTTGTGGGTCCGGAATCCCGCGGCTTTATCTTCGGCGTGCCTCTCGCGTATGCGGAGTACAAACCGTTTATTCCGATCCGGAAGCAGGGAAAACTGCCGGCAGAGACCATCTCGGAGACGTATGAACTCGAGTACGGACATGCGACGATTGAAATCCACAAGGACGCAATCAAACCGGGACAGAGGGTCGTGATTGTGGACGATCTGATTGCGACCGGCGGAACGACCGAGGCCATGGTCCGCCTGATCGAGAAGCTCGGCGGCGAGGTCGTGAAAATGCTGTTCGTGATTGAGTTAAAGGGGCTGCACGGCAGAGAAAAACTGAAGGGCTATCCGGTCTTCTCGCTGGTGAGTTACGAGGGAAAGTAAAATAAGGCGCTGTCCGCTTCGGGCAGCGCTTTTTCTGCACGGAGAAGGCCGAACGGGAAAGGCGGAGAGGAAAAGATGAGAGCTTGTATCCATATTTACACCGGAGACGGCAAGGGAAAGACCAGTGCGGCCATGGGACTTGCGCTCCGCATGGCGGGACACGGAAAACGCGTGCTGCTCGCGCAGTTTTTAAAGGACGGGAGCTCGGGGGAACTGCTTGCGCTCGAAAAGCTGCCGGAACTGCACTGCCTCCGCTTGGAGGAGCACTTTGGCTTTTTCTGGACGCTCGATGACGCGGAGAAGGAAAAAGAAAGAGCGGCGGTGCAACGCTACTTTGCGGAAATTTTAGAGGTGGTCGAGCGGGAAAAACCGGCGCTTCTGATTCTCGATGAGAGCATAGCGGCCTACCGGCTGGGCCTCATTCCACGGGAGCGCTTTCTCGACTTTCTGGACCGTAAGCCGGAGGACCTCGAGCTCGTGTTGACCGGGCGGGATGCACCGGAGGAACTTAAGTCCCGCGCGGACTATGTTTCGGAGATTGTGAAGCGAAAGCACCCCTTTGACAAGGGAATCCCCGCCCGGGAGGGGGTGGAGTTTTGAGGAGTGAGGCACTTGAAAAAGCGCTTGCCCCCTATGCGGCGTTTGAGGACGGCAAGCGGCTCCGCGCGGGGTTCACGACGGGCACGACAGCTGCGGCGGCGGCACTGGCGGCGGCGACACTGCTTTTTTCCGGAGAGCGGTTAGAGGCGGTTTCAATCCGGACGCCGGTCGGTGCCGTGCTACCGATTCCGATTGAATCGCTGGAGCTGGTGACGGAAGACGGCGTAACAAGTGCGGTCGCGGCCGTCCGAAAGGATGCGGGCGACGATCCCGATGTGACGGACGGAATCCTCTTTTACGCGCGCGTCGGCACGGAAGACAGTGCGGGTGGCGACACCGCGGAGGAGACAGAGATTCCAGTGGTGTTTCGCGCCGGACCGGGCATCGGCACGGTCACCAAGCCGGGACTCGACCAGCCGGTCGGTGAGGCGGCCATCAACCGCGTGCCGCGGAATATGATTGCGGCGGCCGTTCGAAGCGCCTATCGGGAGAGCAGTTTCAAAAGTCTCCCTGACACGGCGCGCATCGTGGTGACCCTCTCCTGCCCGGAGGGAGAGGAGAAGGCAAAGAAGACCTTTAATCCGAAACTCGGCATACAGGGCGGGCTCTCAATCCTCGGGACTGAGGGCATTGTCCGGCCGATGAGCCGGAGAGCGTTGATTGAGACCATCGTGACGGATGTGAAATTTCATCTGACCGCGAGGCCTTACTTCCTCGCGGTGCCGGGGAGCTACGGACTTCACTTTCTGGAGGGACATTTCGGCGTCGGGACGGCGGATCCTGTCGTGATGAGCAATTTTATCGGCGAGACGCTCGATGCCGCGGTACAGTACGGCGCCAAGGGCGTGCTGCTCGCGGGGCATATCGGAAAATTCGTGAAACTGGCGGGCGGCATTATGAATACGCACTCGCGGGAGGCGGACTGCCGTCTCGAGCTCTTCGCAATTCATGCCTTTCGGGTCGGCGCGCCGAAAGAACTTGTGACCGCGGTTTTGCAGGCGGGGCTCACGACCGAGGCTGTGCGACTGTTGAAAGAGTCCGGCTTTCTGGAGGCGACTTCGGAGAGCCTGCTTGCGGCAATGGAGCGCGCGGTCGCCGTGCGGACCCGTGGAGAGACAGAGGTCGGTATTTTATTCTATACCTTGGAGGACGGTGTACTCGCGGAGAGCGAAAACGCGCGGCGCCTGATGAAGAGGAGCACGGAAACATGAAACAGGACAGTGGAAACAGAGTGCTGCTCTTTGGCGGCACGACAGAGGGAAGAGAGCTTGCGCTCTGGCTGAGAGAGGCGGGCATTCCGGCGCTGAGCCATGTCGCGACGGATTACGGCGAGGCGCTTCTCCGGGAGCAGGCGCTGCCCGCAGAGTACGGGCGGCTCGATGCGGCCGAAATGGAGAAGCTGCTTCGGACCGGCGACTTTTTTGCGGCCCTAGATGCGACCCATCCGTTTGCAACCGAGGTGTCTAAGAATATCCGCGCCGCGGCAGCGGCGGCGGGCGTCCGCTATTATCGCATTTTGCGGGGCGAGGGAAGTGCTTCGGAGGCGGAAGAGGCAGAAGAGATAGAGGCACGGCTTCGCGCGCGCGGTTACTTCCGCCTCTTTGACAGCCAGCAAGAGGCGGCGGACTGGCTGGCGAAAACAGAAGGACCTATTTTTCTCGCGACCGGCAGCAAGGAGCTGAAGGTCTATGCGGCGCTGCCGCGCGAGCGGCTCACGGTCCGCATCCTGCCGGGAGAAGAAGCGCTTCGGAAGGCTGCGGAAGCCGGCATTCAGCCCGATCATATCATTGCGATGCAGGGCAGAAGCTCTGTTTTGCTGAATCGGGCCTTGTTACAGCAATGCAGTGCAAAGTTTCTGGTCACGAAGCAGTCCGGAAAGCCGGGGGGCTATCTTGAAAAACTGCGCGCCGCGGAGGCACTCGGTATCTGCTTTGTCGCAATTCGGCGGCCGGCAGAGCGAGAAGGATACACGCTTTCCGAGATTAAGGCGCTTCTTCGGGCGCGATATGCGGCGGGTGTGATACCGGAGAGGAGAGAGGGTATGCAAGAAGAAAGCCGAACAGAAATCCGAACAGAGAGCAAAGAGAAGGCCGAGGGCAGGGCAGAGGTCGAAACCAAAGCGGAAGCCACAGCAAAAGCGGAAGGCAAAGCGGGAAAAAAACAGGTTTCGATTGTCGGCATAGGCCCGGGCGAGACCTCACAGCTCACCTTCGCTGCCGGACAGTGTATTGCGGAAGCCGGGCTGATCATCGGCGCGTCCCGGATGAATGCCTTTGCGGAGGCGTTTCTGCGGGAACTGGGCCTCGTGGTGCCGCCGATGGTTGCGAGCTACAAGCCGGAGGAGATTGCGCGCCTGGTCGCAGAGAGCCGGGCGGAACACATTGTGCTGCTTTGCAGCGGTGACACAGGATTTTTCTCCATCACAAAAAAGCTGCGGCGCGCCTTGGCGGACGCAGGCCTTGGGGAGCCGGTCGTGCTGCCGGGTATTTCCTCCAAAAGCTGTCTGGCCGCGCGCCTCGGATTTTCGGCGGAGGCAGTGCCGGACCTTCGCCTGCACGGAAAAAAGGATGCCGTGCTTCCGGTCTTCCTGCGGGCGCGGCGGGTGTTTGTCATCTTGGAGGGCAGTGTACAGCTCTCGGAGCTTCGAACACTCGCGGCAGCGCTCTGCAGGGCGGGAGCTGAGGAAGCGGAATTTCACTTCGGTGTGAATTTGTCGCTGCCGGACGAAACCGTGTTTTCCTGCAGCGCGGCAGAGCTCCGAGAGAGCGCGCTCGAAGCGGAATTTGCGGCCTTGCCGCCGCACGCCCTGCTCTGCCTGTACCTCGCCCTGCCGGACAGCTGCAAGGCGCGGCCGCTTGCGCCCGGCATCCCGGATGACTGTTTTCTCCGGGAGAAGACACCGCTCACCAAGCGGCACATTCGCGCAGCCGCGATTTCGCTTCTCGGCGTGCAAGAGGACAGTATCTGTTATGACATCGGGAGCGGCACAGGCGGCATGACCGCAGAACTTGCGATGGCCGCACCGCGCGGCAGTGTCTATGCCGTCGAGTGCGATGCGGACGCCTTTTCGCTCACCGGGAAAAACATGGAGCGCTTTGCGCTTTCGCAGGTAGAGCAGGTTTTCGGACATGCGCCGGAGGCACTCCGAGATCTCCCGGCGCCGGACTGCGTCTTTGTGGGCGGCAGCACAGGCAAAATCGGAGAAATCTTCGGAACCGTTTTTGCAAAGAATCCCGCCGCGCGCGTGGTCGCGACGGCGGTGAGCCTTGAGACTGTCTCGGAGCTCTCGTCGCTCAGCGCGGCTTATGAGAGCGTAGGGTACCGGACCCAGTGCCTGCAGCTCAGCGCGGCCGAGACCAAAAAGATGGGGCGCTACCACCTCTTGTTCGGGCAGAATCCGACGCTGCTCTTTCTGATAGAGGGAGACGGAACATGCAAAGACTGATGGTTGCGGCGCTCACCTCCGGCGCGGGCAAGACCAGTGTCACCATGGGGCTTGCGGCGCTCTGGCGGCAGGCAGGCAAGACCGTGCAGGTTTATAAGACGGGGCCGGATTACATTGACCCGCAGTTTCACACCGCAATCACCGGCCGTCCCTGCATTAACCTGGACCCGTATTTTCTGGATGCATCCGAGCTTCGCGAGACCTTTTCGCGCTATCAGAGCGAGGCGGATATTCTGCTCATCGAGGCCGCGATGGGGCTCACGGACGGAATTGCCGGACAGGGGGACAGGGCCTCGGCACTCGAAGTCGCGCGGACGCTGGATGTCCCCGTGCTGTTGCTGGTCGCGCGGGGGCAGGAAGGCGACGCGACGCGAAAAATCGAAGCGCTGACGCCGGAGGACCGCGCGCGGCTGACGGGCATACTCTTAAACGAGGGCGGCAAGGACGGCGCAGCTTCCGAGACCGCGCTCCCGACAAAGCTCGCCGGGGTCAAGGTGTACGGCTGCCTCCCGTCGCTTCGGAGCCATGAACTGAAAAGCCGTCATCTGGGCCTCGTGGTGCCGCTCGAGACCGAAGAGATTTGTCGCTTTGCGCGGCAGATGGCGGAGGCACTCCGAAAGACGCTTCCGACCGAGTTCCGGACGGGCGCGGGGGCAGCGGCGGAGACCTTTCGTCTCGGCATTGCGCGGGATGCGGCGTTCTCGTTTCTGTACCCGGAAAATCTGCGCGTGCTAACCGAATGCGGCGCAGAGCCGGTCTTTTTCAGCCCGCTTTCGGACCGCTCGCTTCCCGCCGGGCTCTCGGGACTCTGGCTGCCGGGCGGCTACCCGGAGCTCTATGCCGAGGCACTCAGCAACCAGGTCTCGCTCCGGGAGGATATCCGGGACGCCGTGCGGGGCGGGCTTCCGACGGTCGCCGAGTGCGGCGGCTTTATGTACCTGCTTGAAAGTCTAGAGGACATGAACGGCATACCGTATGAAATGGCGGGGGCGCTCACCGGCCGCGCCTTCCGGACAGAGAAGCTGCAGCGCTTCGGCTATATCGAAGTCCGGGCGGAAGAGGAAACTCTGTTGCTCTCGCCGGGCGAAAGTCTCCGCGGGCACGAGTTCCACTACTGGGATGCGACGGAGAACGGCGGGAGCTGCGTTGCGACCAAGGCAAACGGCAGCAAGTCCTGGCCCTGTGTGCGGGGAAGTGCGACGCTCTTTGCGGGCTACCCGCACCTTTACCTCGCGAACGCGGCGGGAAGAAAGGCGGCGGCGCGCTTTGCGGCTGCCTGCCGCGCCTTCCGGCGAAGCCGCGAGGAAACAACATGCTAGTGCTCTACGCAGGCGGCAGCGCGAGCGGGAAATCCGAGGCGGCGGAAGCGGCGGCCGCCGCAGCAGCGCGAGAAGCGAAGCGTCCGCTCATCTATCTCGCGACCATGGAGCGCGGCGGCAGGGAGGCGGCGGCGCGGATTGAAAAGCACCGGGCGCAGCGCGCCGAAAAGGGCTTTTTGACCGTCGAAAAAGCGCGCGCGGTGCACGAACTCACGCTGCCCGCGGACGCTGTGGTTCTTTTGGAAGACCTCGGCAATCTCGTCGGGAACGAGCTTTTTTCGCCGGAGGCGGGGGAGCGAAGCGAGGAAACCGTGCTGCGGGAGCTGAACGAGAGTCTGCTTGCTCTCGAAAAAAAGTGCGGGCAACTCATTTCGGTCGGCACCCTGCTCGCGGAAGAGCCGCGATACGGAGATTCCGATACCGAGCGCTACGTGCGCATCTTTTCCGCGCTGCAGAATGCGCTCGCCGCGCGTGCGGATGCGGTGTATCTCGCGGAACTCGGAGCGGTGCGCTGTCTCAAACGGAAGGAGGGGCTATGAAATATCTCCGCGCCTTTTGCATTGCCGCGGCAATGTACTCGCGGCTTCCGGTGCCGAACGTGCGCTGGGACGAGGAGAGCAAGGCGATGGTGCTCTTTTTCTTTCCGCTGCTCGGCGTCATAGAGGGCGGGCTCTTATACGGTATCGCGCGCTTCCTGTTATTCGGCGGTGTTTCGGCACCGCTCGCTGCCTTTGTCATGACGGCGGCACCGTTACTCTTCACCGGCGGCATTCACTTTGACGGCTTTCTGGACACGGTCGATGCGCTCGGCTCCTGGAAGGGCAAAGCGGAAAAGCTCGCGATTCTGAAAGATGTCCACGCCGGTTCGGCGGCCGTACTGCAGGGCGGTTTGCTACTCCTCTCTGTGTTTGCCTCCTGGGAGACTGTGTTTTCGGGCGGGACGACAGTGCGGATACTGCCGCAGGTCCTCTGCGGTTTTCTTCTAAGCCGCGCGCTCAGCGCACTCTCGATTTTTGTACTCCCGAATGCGCGGGGCGCCGGTACGGTCTACGACTTTACGGCCGAGAAGCAGCGGCAGAGGGGGCGGGGAATCTCGCTCTTCTATCTGCTTCTCGGGAGTGTATGGCTCATGCTGACCGGAACAAGGCTGACAGGCTTCGTTATCCTGGCGGCCGTGCTCGCCGCAGCGCTCTACAGCGCCTGCCGCGCCCGGTTCTCGTTCGGCGGTATGACAGGGGATCTCGCGGGCTTTTTGCTCACGAATTGCGAGGCCGCGGCGGTGTTTGCCGCAGCTTGCATTTCATGTTTGAACTCTTTATAATTGAAGCTTACTATATCCGAAAGCGGAAGAGCAGTTCAGAAACAGCGCCGGGACTTTGCGCGGCGCCGGGAAAGGGGGGAACCGGACAAGATGGAAGAGCGAAACCTGAGAGAATTGGAGAATCCGGCAGAGTTTACAGACCCGGATTTACTGTATGAGGAGCTGATTGCCGCCATTGAGCGCTATCATCCCTCGGATGACACCTCGCTGATTCACCGCGCCTATATGACCGCAAAAAATGCGCATATGGACCAGAAGCGGAAGTCCGGCGAGCCCTATATTATTCACCCGCTCTGCGTCGCGATTATCTTAGCGGATTTGGAGCTTGACAAAGAGACCATTATCGCGGGGCTCCTGCACGATGTCGTCGAGGACACGATACTGACCAGAGAGCAGATTTCCCGCGTGTTCGGCGAGGATGTTGCCGTGCTTGTGGACGGCGTGACCAAGCTGACCCAGATTACCTGGACCACAGACAAGCTCGACATTCAGGCGGAGAATCTTCGGAAGATGTTTCTCGCGATGTCGCAGGACATCCGCGTGATCCTGATTAAACTCGCGGACCGCCTCCACAATATGCGGACGCTCCAGCATATGCGGCCGGAAAAACAGCGCGAAAAGGCGAAAGAGACGCTCGAAATCTATGCGCCGCTCGCCGATCGCCTCGGTATCAGCCGCCTCAAGGTGGAGCTCGACGACCTTGCGCTCCGCTATCTCGAGCCGAAAGCGTATCAGGATCTCGAGGAAAAAATCGAGGAGAAGAGCCACAGTACGGAGCGTCTGCTCGAGACCATCATCGCGGAAGTACAGGGCATCATGAACTCGTCCAAAATTCCGAGCTCGGTGATCGGGCGCAGAAAACACATCTTCTCGATTTACAAGAAGATGGTGAATCAGCACAAGACCTTTGATGAGATCTACGATCTCTTTGCGGTTCGCGTGCTCGTGCAGGATTTAAACGACTGCTATGCGGCGCTCGGTCAGCTCCATGTGCACTTTACGCCGCTCTCGGAGCGCTTCAAGGACTACATCGCGCGCCCGAAGCCGAACCGCTACCAGTCCCTGCACACGACGCTTCTGTTCCACAACGGTACGCCGTTTGAGGTGCAGATTCGCACCTATGAGATGGACAAGGTCGCAGAGTACGGTATTGCGGCGCACTGGAAGTACAAGGAGAAGGCAAAGGGTGAGAACCCGACGCTGACCGGCGGCGAGGCCGAGAAAATGCGCTGGCTCCGCCAGATTCTCGAGTGGCAGCGGGAGATGCCGGACAACAAGGAGTTTCTCTCGGACGTGAAGAACGAGCTGAACCCGTTTGCCGACATGGTCTATGCGTTTACGCCCGGCGGCGATGTGAAGACGCTGCCGACCGGCTCGACGCCGATTGACTTTGCCTACTCGATTCACTCGGCGGTCGGCAACTGCATGGTCGGCGCGCGCGTCAACGGACGCATGGTGCCGCTCGACTACCAGATTCAGAACGGCGACCGCATCGAGATTCTGACCTCCCAGAACTCGCGCGGACCGAGCCGCGACTGGCTGAAGCAGGCCAAGAGCTCCCAGGCGCGGAATAAGATTAACCAGTGGTTCAAGACCGAGCTCAAGGAAGAGAACATTGTGCGCGGCAAAGAACTGCTCGCCGCCTATGCGAAGAGCCGCGGGCAGGACTGGAATGAGTTAAACCGGCCGGAGTACCAAGAGAAGGTGCTGCGCCGCTATTCGATGCACGACTGGGATGCCGTGCTCGCGACCGTGGGACACGGCGGCCTGAAGGAAGGCCAGGTCGTGAACCGCATGATCGAGGAGCGAAAAAAGGTACTCGCAAAGCAGATTTCCGATGAGACGGTGCTCGCCAACATTGAGGCCTACAACAAGGAGAATACGGAGGCGACGCTCCGGAAGTCCGGCAACGGCATTGTCGTCAAGGGCATCCACGACCTGGCTGTTCACTTCTCGCGCTGCTGCGCGCCGGTGCCGGGCGATGAGATTGTCGGCTTTGTGACGCGCGGCAGAGGCATTACGATTCACCGCACGGACTGCATCAACATTCTGTCGCTCCCGGAGGCGGAGCGCGCGCGCCTCATTCCGGCCGAGTGGCAGGTGCCGGAGGGCGAGGCGACCAAGTACCTCGCGAGTATCCGCGTCATCGCGCACAACCGCACGGGTCTCTTTGTCGACATCACCCGCGTCTTTACCGAGCGCGGCATAGACATCAAGGCGATTAACACGCGCACTTCGAAGCAGGATATCGCGACTATGAACCTGAGCTTTGACATCGGTTCGGCAGAGGAACTGCGCTCCCTGCAGGATAAGATACGGCAGTGCGAGGGCATCATTGACATTGAGAGGGTTTGAGCCATGGAAGAGAGCAGACTTTCGATTCTTTGTATGACACTGGGCATGGTGGAGACCAATTGCTATCTGATCTGGAATAAAGAGAGCAAGGAGGCTCTGCTGATCGATCCCGCGGACGATGCCGCGCAGATTGAGAAAGTCATCCGGGAGCGGGACCTTTCGCTCAAGGCACTGTTACTGACTCACGGGCACTTTGACCATGTGCTCGCGGCGTCGGCACTCCGGGATGCCTTTCATGTGCCGCTCTGTGCTGCCGAGACCGAGGCAGAGACACTGCGGAATCCGGAATTAAACGGCGATGCGAGATGGCTTCGGCAAGGACTTTCGCTCAAGGCGGACCGCCTGTTTCACGACAAGGAAAAGCTTTCTTTCCTCGGCACCGAAATCGAAGTGCTCTTTACGCCGGGGCACACGGCAGGTTCCTGCTGCTATTACTTTCCGGCAGAAAAGCTGCTCTTCTCGGGCGATACCTTATTCGAGGGCTCGTTCGGGCGCGTCGATTTGCCGGGCGGCAACATGGCCAGCTTAAAGCGTTCGCTGGATCGCCTGTTCAAGTTGCCGGCGGACACGCTCGTGCTCCCCGGTCACATGGGACAGACCAGCATAGGCGAAGAGCGAAAGAGCAACCCGATTTTCTATTACTGAGACAGGGTAAAACAGATGATATCCTTACAATTACAGGACGTCCCCTTCGAACAGGACGTCCGGGAACTTTTCATGGCGTTTTTTCCGGGACAGAGCTTCAGTCATGCGCCGGAACAAGACGCCATGATTTCTTGTATCATGACGGCGGAAGAGACCGGGCGTCTCGGAACCTATCATGCCACTTTGCTGACGGACCGCGGCGAGCGGCTTTCGTTTGAGAGTCCGTGGTTTTCCGAGCGGATTGCCGGCAAAAACGAATTAAAGCGGGCGCTCTACCGGACTCTTTCGGCGCTCACGGGAAAAGAACTCCCCTGGGGCACCCTGACCGGCATACGCCCGGCAAAGCTCGCCCTTAACCTGTTGCAGCGGGGCAAGACGGCAGAGGAGATTCGCGCCGAATTTAAACGCGATTTCTTTTTGAGCGATGCGAGAAATGCGCTCTGCGTGAGGACTGCGGAGAATGAGTTGCGCGCAATCCGGGGGCTCGACTTTACGACAGGCTACAGTCTCTATATCGGCATTCCGTTCTGCCCGACCACCTGCCTTTACTGTTCCTTTCCCTCCTATCCGGCGGGAAAAAACAAGGCAGCGCCCTACCTCGCGGCGCTCCGGGAGGAACTCCGTTTAACGGCGGAGATGATGGCGGGCAGGCGTCTCGACGCGGTCTATGTGGGCGGCGGCACGCCGACCAGTCTCTCGGCCGAGGAACTCCGCGCGCTGCTTCTGTTTGTGCGGGAGACCTTTGACTTCTCGGCCTGCCGGGAGTTTACGGTGGAAGCCGGGCGGCCGGACAGCATTACCCGCGAGAAACTGCTCGCGCTTCGGGAGGCCGGTGTAGACCGGATCAGCATCAACCCCCAGACCTTAAAACAGGCGACGCTTGACTTAATCGGGCGTTTTCACACGGTCGAGCAGTTCACGGAGAGTTTTGCGCTGGCAAGAGAGCTTGGCTTTGATAACATTAACACCGATCTCATCATGGGGCTGCCGAACGAGACCGAGGCGGATGTGCGGCGCACCATGGAGGGCATATGCGCGCTGTCGCCGGACGATGTGACCATCCATAGCCTCGCCTTAAAGCGGGCGGCGCGTCTCAACACGAAGCGCGAAGACTACCGGGATGTCCGCTACGGCGATGCCAATCAGATGGTGGAACTCGCCGCCTCCTACTGCGAGGAGATGGGGCTCTCGCCCTATTACCTGTACCGGCAGAAAAATATGGCGGGCAATCTCGAAAATGTGGGGTGGTGTCGTCCCGGCAAAGAGGGACTCTATAACATTCTGATTATGGAGGAACTCGAGACCATTGTGGGCTGTGGCGCGGGTACGACAACCCGCGTGATGCGCGGCGAGGGGCAGTATGACCGCCTTGAAAATGTCAAGGATCCGGCGCTCTATGTCGAGCGCTTACCGGAACTGCTCGCAAAAAAGCAGCGCGCCCTCGCGGGAGATGTGCTAGGATAAAGAAGATAGGGTTATAACAGTCGAAGAGAAAACAAGGAGGGCAAGGCGATGAGTTTAAAAAAGCAGCCGGTCACCGGAATGAAAGATATTCTGCCGGACGAGATGACACTGCGGGATTATCTGATCGGTGTGATCAAGGAGACTTACCGGAGTTTCGGCTTTACGCCGATGGAGACCCCCTGCGTGGAGCACATAGAAAATCTGACGAGCAAGCAGGGCGGCGACAACGAGAAGCTGATTTTCAAGATTTTGAAGCGCGGCGAGAAACTTCGTCTCGCGGACGCGGCGGGCGAAGAGGATCTCTGCGACAGCGGCCTCCGCTATGACCTGACACTTCCGCTGACCCGCTACTATGCAAACAACGCGGCAAAGCTGCCGAGCCCCTTTAAGGCGCTGCAGTGCGGTTCGGTCTGGAGAGCGGACCGCCCGCAGAAGGGCAGATACCGGCAGTTCACGCAGTGCGATATCGACATTCTCGGCGAGGAGAGCAATCTCGCGGAAATCGAGCTGATTCTCGCGATTGCGAAGACCTTGAAGAAACTCGTGCCGGAGAATGACTTCCTGGTTCGCGTGAACGATCGGAAGATACTTCGCGCGATGGTGGCTTTCGCGGGCTTCCCGGCGGGGCAGGAGGACGGTGTCTTAATCACGCTCGACAAGATGGATAAAATCGGCACCGACGGCGTGCGCGCGGAGCTCATTGAGAACGGCGCGTCCGAGGCGTCAGCAGATCAGTATCTCGGTCTGCTAAAAGATCTCGGCACCGACGCGGCGGCGGTTCGCGCGCTCGGCGAGAAGCTAGGCGATTTCCTGGAGCCCGGTACGGCGGAGGGACTTGCGGAGATTATGGAGGCCGTTAAGAGCGTGAGCGGCGGCGCGGTCAAGGTACAGTTCGATCCGACTCTGGTGCGCGGCATGGGCTATTACACCGGTACCATCTTCGAGGTCTCGATGGAGGGCTTCGGCGGTTCGGTCGCGGGCGGCGGCCGCTACGACAAGATGGTCGGCAAGTTCACGGGCACCGATGTCCCGGCCTGCGGCTTCTCGATCGGCTTTGAGCGTATCATTGCGATTCTCATGGATCAGCAGTATGTGATCCCTACGCAGAAAGAAAAGGTCGCGATTCTGCTCGATAAGAAGCTCTCTGCAGCGCGCCGCACCGAAGCACTGCAAGAAGCCGAAGCACTCCGGGCAGAGGGAAAAGATGTGCTGGTCACGAAGATGGCAAAGAACAAGAAGTTTCAGCGGGAACAGCTCTCGCAGCAGGGCTATACCGTATTCCGGGATTATTTTGAGGCATAAGAGGGGAGATACAGTATGTCGGAGTCAATGAGAGGTTTAAAGAGAACACATCGCTGCGGGGAGGTTGTCGGCGCAACCCTCGGCAGCGAAGTCACGGTCATGGGCTGGGTGCAGCGAAGCCGCAATAAGGGCGGCGTCGTGTTCACCGATCTCCGCGACCGCAGCGGGATTCTGCAGCTTATTTTTGAGGAAGATGACTGCGGCGAAGAGGTGTTTCACAAGGCGCAGAGCTTAAAGAGCGAGTACTGCATCGCGGTCGAGGGACGCCTGGAGCGCCGCTCCGACCCGAACCCGAAGCTCCCGACCGGTGAACTCGAGGTGCGGGCAAAGACGCTCCGCATTCTCTCGGAGTCCGAGACGCCGCCCTTCCCGATCGAGGAGAACACGAAGACCAGGGAAGAGCTCCGCTTAAAGTACCGTTTCTTAGACCTTCGCCGTCCGGATTTGCAGGCGAGAATTATGCTGCGCTCGAAGATTGCGGCGGAGATTCGCCGCTTTATGACCGGCGAGGGCTTCCTCGAGATCGAGACCCCGACGCTCATTAAGTCGACGCCCGAGGGCGCGCGCGACTATCTCGTGCCGAGCCGTGTCCACCCGGGCAGCATGTACGCGCTGCCGCAGTCGCCCCAGCTCTTGAAGCAGCTCCTCATGTGCTCCGGCTATGACCGCTACTTCCAGCTGGCGCGCTGCTACCGCGACGAGGACTTCCGCGCCGACCGTCAGCCGGAGTTCACACAGGTCGATATGGAGCTCTCCTTTGTGAACGCGGACGATGTGCTCGCGGTCAACGAAAAGCTCCTGCACACGATTTTCAAGGAAGTGCTCGGCGTCGAGGTGAAACTTCCGATTCAGCGCATGACCTGGAGAGAGGCGATGGAGCGCTACGGCTCCGACAAGCCGGATCTCCGCTTCGGCATGGAGATCACCGATGTCTCCGAGACTGTGAAGGGCTGCGAGTTCGCGGTCTTCTCGGGTGCACTCGATGGCGGCGGCAGCGTTCGCGGCCTGAATGTCAAGGGACAGGGCCACATGCCGCGGAAAAAGATCGACGCGCTCGTCGAGTATGCGAAGGGCTACGGCGCAAAGGGTCTCGCCTATGTCGCAATCCAGGAAGACGGCAGCGTAAAGTCCTCGTTCGCAAAGTTCCTGAAGGAAGAGGAGATGCAGGCGTTAATCAAGGCGATGGGCGGCGAGAACGGCGACCTCCTGCTCTTTGCGGCGGATAAGAATAAAGTTGTCTTCGATGTGCTCGGCGCACTCCGGCTCGAGCTCGGACGGCAGCTTGAACTCTTCGATAAGAACGAGTTCCGCTTTGTCTGGATCACAGAGTTCCCGCTCCTTGAGTGGTCGGAGGAGGAGCAGCGCTTCAAGGCGATGCACCATCCGTTCACGATGCCGATGGAAGAGGACTGGGATAAGATTGACAGTGATCCGGGTGCGGTTCGCGCCGAGGCCTATGACATTGTCTTAAACGGCAATGAAATCGGCGGCGGATCGGTCCGTATTCACCGTTCGGACATTCAGGAAAAAATGTTCGAGGTGCTCGGCCTCACGCGAGAGGTCGCAGAGGAGCGCTTCGGCTTCCTGCTCGAAGCCTTCCGTTACGGCGTACCGCCGCATGCAGGCCTCGCCTACGGCCTGGACCGCCTCGCAATGCTGATGGCAGGGGCGGATACCATTCGCGACGTCATTGCCTTCCCGAAGGTCAAGGACGCCTCGGATCTCATGATGAACGCACCGGATGTGGTTGAGGAGAAGCAGATGGAAGAGCTGTCCCTCTGCTTCCGGGAGAACAAGGCGTGAGCAGCGAGAACAGAAAAATTCTGATTGCGGACGATGAGGCGCGCATGCGCGCGCTGGTCCGTGATTATCTCCGGATGAAGGGCTTTCAGGTGCTGGAGGCGGAAAACGGCAGAGAGGCGCTCGAAGTATTCCAGCGGGAACCGGACATCGCGCTGATTCTCCTCGATGTCATGATGCCGGAGATGGACGGTTTTGAGACTTTGAAAGAACTTCGACACATCTCGGATGTGCCGGTGCTCATGCTGACCGCGCGCGCCGAAGAGCAGGATGAGCTCCAGGGCTTTTCGCTCGGCGCGGATGAGTACATCGCAAAACCCTTCAGCCCGAAGGTACTGCTCGCGAGAATCGACGCGATTCTGAAGCGCACCTCCGCGGGGACGGGCGACGAGCAGCTTGAAGCGGCCGGCATCTGCCTCGACGAGCGCGCCCACGAGGTCACGGTCGACGGCAAAAAGGTGGAGCTCAGCTTCAAGGAATTTGAGCTGCTCCGCTACTTCCTCGAGAATCAGGGCATTGCGCTCTCGCGGGAAAAGATTCTGAACCATGTCTGGAATTACGACTACTTCGGCGACGCGCGCACCATCGACACGCATGTGAAGAAGCTCCGCGCGAAGATGGGAGAAAAGGGCGCGCTGATTCGGACCATCTGGGGCATGGGCTATAAGTTCGAGCCGGAGGAAGCGTGAAACACTCGATACGGCTCCGCTTCACCGCGCTGATCTTTGCGGTGCTCACGGTGCTCATGGCAGTGCTGTTTCTCGTGAACAGCTTCGGGCTCGAGCGTTTTTACCGGCGGCAGAAGGTGCTGGATCTCGAGAACGCCTACCATACACTCGATGAAATCGCGGCGTCGAAGGGAACGGACTCTACGGAGATGGAAGAGCTGCTCCGCTATTACAGCAGCCGCTATAACATCACGGTGGCGCTCGTCGACTCGGCGAATTCAAAGCTCCTGCAGAGCACCGAAAACGGCAAAAGCCGCCTCTATCAGCGGGTACAGCGCTATCTGTTCCGGCAGGATGAGGACGGAAAGACGCTCGTCTTAAAGAAGACGGAGAGCTATACCATACTGCAGGCCTACGACGACGGCAGCCAGAGCGCGAATATCGACTGCTTTGCCTATCTCTCCGACAACCAGACCTTGCTCCTCATGACGACGCCGGTTGCCAATCTGAAGGAGAGTGTGCGGCTCGCAAACCGCTTTCTTTTCTACATGGGTACCTTGACCCTGCTCTTTGGCGTCTTTCTGGTCTGGGGCATGACCTCCCGCATCACAGGACCCATACGCTCGCTTGCGGCGATCTCCGAGAAGCTGGGACATATGGATTTTTCGGTGCGCTACCGCGGTCAGAACGAAGATGAAATCGGCGTGCTCGGCAAGAACATGAACAGCATGGCAGAGCAGCTGGAGATAGCCGTTTCGGAGCTCAGGGAGGCAAACCGGAAGCTCCGCGACGACCTCGCGCATCAGGAGGAGATTGACCGGATGCGGCGGGAATTCATCGCGAATGTCTCGCATGAGCTGAAAACCCCGATCGCCCTGATACAGGGCTATGCGGAGGGGCTCGAGGACGGGCTCTGCGAAGAAAAAGAGATGCGCGAGCAGTATCTCGGCGTGATTCTCGACGAGGCGGGGCGCATGAACAAACTCGTGCGCCAGCTCCTCACACTTTCCCAGCTTGAGTCCGACAAGCTGGATCTCAATATGGAGGTCTTTGATCTCCGGGAGAGCGCGGAGAGTGTGCTCCGGAAGACCAAGGTGCTCGCCGAAGAGAGCGGGGCGAAGGTTTCGCTCGAGGCACCCGATACAGGCATTTCGGTGCGGGCGGATGCGTTTCGGATTGACGAAGTGCTGATGAACTATGTGAGCAATGCGTTCCACCATGTGGAAGAGGGCGGCGAAGTCATCGTGCGTCTTTTGCCGCGGGGGGAGCGGGTGCGCTGCGAGGTCTATAACAGCGGGAAGCGGATTCCCGAGGAGGATCTCGGCAGACTCTTTGAAAAATTCTACAAGGTCGACAAGGCACATACCCGGAAGTACGGCGGGAGCGGAATCGGGCTCTCGATCGTGCGCGCGATTATGACCCAGCACAACATGCCCTGCGGCGTCGAGAATTGTCCGTCCGGCGTGCTGTTCTGGTTTGAGCTGCCGCGTGCGGTGCAGACAAACAGCGAGGAACACAAATAAAGGGAAAAGTTTCGAAATAAGAAACTATATGTGGTAGTTCGACGAAAGGATGCGAAAAAGCTTGTGTATTTTGCCGATTGCATTTTGATTCTCTGCCGATTTCCGTAGCGCGAAGGCGCGCGTTTTGGTCGGGCGTTTCAGCGCTTTGCCATGTTCCAAATTCTGCCAAAGCAAGGTAAACTATAGAAGCCCCATTTATGGGGCTTCTATTTTGTTTTAAATCCATATATAGTGTGGACCGTGTTTTTAGAGAGGAAATCGGGATGGAAACCAAGGTCAGAACCAATGTAATCAAGCGCAACGGACAGGAAGTGGAATTCGATATCACCAAGATTGTCAATGCGATCGAGGCTGCCAATCGCGAGGTGGATCCGATTCACCAGATGAATCCCTATCAGATTCAGGCCATTGCCGACAAGATTGCGGCGGAGGTCGTGAAGATTAAGCGCGCCGTCAATGTCGAGGACATTCAGGAGATGGTCGAGACCGGCATCATGGAGATGCGCGGGTTTGAGGTTGCGCAGAAGTATATCCGCTATCGCTACAAGAGAAGCCTGGCGCGCAATGCGAATACGACGGACGAGGGCATCCTCTCCCTGATCGATCAGGCGAACGAAGAGGTGAAGCAGGAGAATTCGAACAAGAATCCGGTCATCAACTCGACGCAGCGCGACTACATGGCGGGCGAAGTCTCGAAGGATCTGACGCGCCGCATTCTGCTCCCCGAGGAGATTGTGAAGGCGCACGAGGAGGGACTGATTCACTTCCACGACTCCGACTACTATGCGCAGCGCGAGCACAACTGTGACCTCATCAATCTGGAGGACATGCTGCAGAACGGCACCGTAATCAGCGAGACCATGATTGAGAAGCCGCACAGCTTCTTCACGGCCTGCAATGTCACGACCCAGATTGTCGCGCAGGTTGCTTCGAACCAGTACGGCGGCCAGTCCTTCACGCTATCGCACCTCGCGCCCTTTGTCGACGTGAGCCGTCAGAAGATTCGCAAGGCGGTCCTCGAGGAGAGAGCGCTCTGCGGCGAGCCTGCGGACGATGAGATTGTGGACCGCATCACCGAGCGGAGACTGCAGGAAGAAATCCGGAGCGGCATCCAGACTATTCAGTACCAGCTGATCACGCTGATGACCTGCAACGGCCAGGCGCCGTTTGTCACGATGTTCATGTACCTCGATGAGGTGCCGGAGGGTCGCCTTCGCGACGACCTCGCGAGCATCATCCGCGAAGTGCTGCTGCAGAGAATGCGCGGCGTGAAGAACGAGAAGGGCGTCTGGATTACTCCAGCATTCCCCAAGCTTATTTATGTATTAGATGAAGATAATATTCATGAAAACTCTCCTTATTATTATCTGACAGAGTTAGCTGCACAATGTACTGCTAAACGTCTTGTGCCGGATTATATTTCCGCTAAGATTATGAAAGAACTGAAGCGTGGAAATGTATACACTTGTATGGGATGCCGCTCTTTCTTGACAGTTGAAGATTCTCAGAGAAATTCGGATGGAAGTCATAAATTCTATGGACGCTTTAATCAAGGTGTAGTTACTATTAATTTGGTAGATGTGGCATGTGCTTCTGAAGGAGATATGGATTCCTTCTGGAAACTATTGGAAGAACGTTTAGAATTGTGCCATCGAGCATTGCGTTGTCGTCATGAAAGATTATTGGGGACCGTATCTGATGTAGCACCTATTTTGTGGCAGTATGGTGCTTTAGCACGACTTAAAAAAGGAGAAACCATTGATAAATTACTATATAATGGATACTCGACAATTTCTTTGGGTTATGCAGGTCTTTATGAAATGTGCGTACGCATGCTTGGAAAATCGCATACTACTGATGAAGGTAGAGAATTTGCCATGAAAGTTATGCAGATGCTCAATGATAAATGTACAGAATGGAAAGAGGCAGAAAATATTAGCTATTCTGTATATGGAACACCTATGGAGTCTACTACTTATAAGTTTTCTAAATGCTTACAAAAACGCTATGGAATGATTCCCGGTGTAACAGACAAGAATTATATTACAAACAGCTATCATGTACATGTATCTGAGGACATTGATGCATTTACAAAACTTAAGTTTGAGAGTGAGTTCCAAAAGCTCTCACCGGGTGGTGCGATAAGCTATGTGGAAGTACCGAATATGCAGGACAATCTTGAGGCTGTAATGAGTCTGCTTGGATTTATCTATGACAATACCATGTATGCGGAGTTGAATACAAAGTCGGACTACTGTCAGGAATGCGGTTTTGACGGTGAAATTAAGATTGTAAAGGATAAGGGCAAGCTTGTATGGAAATGCCCGAAATGTGGAAACACAGACCAGAGTAAGCTCAATGTGGCAAGAAGAACCTGCGGATATATAGGAACACAGTTCTGGAATCAGGGCAGAACACAGGAGATTGCGGACAGAGTACTACATTTGTAATTAAAATCATAAAAAAATATATAAAAAAGGAAGTATCCGGGGCAAGGCAAAATGTATTTTCACGGATACTTCCTTTTT
>ERZ773076.225-NODE-225-length-31749-cov-5.804790_pt1 | contig 31749 bp, 25 predicted proteins | sample MGYA00580613_ERZ773076 | MGnify/ENA primary metagenome ERZ773076 (study PRJEB29015, sample SAMEA2738005) | human oral metagenome | biome: human oral; feature: human-associated habitat; material: dental | place: China | collected 2057 ...
CAGAGATGAGCTGCAGCGCACTTCCTGCCTGCCTTCGCTCCTTGTCATGGAAGTCTACGCTGCCTGTCTTAAGATTCACCAGCAGATACGAGTCGATCCTCTGCGTGGGACTGGGTAGAGTCGAGTCTTGGCGCAGGATGTCATTGGAGGCAACACCCGCATCGTCAAGACCCAGCTCATGCACGAAGGCCTGTCTGCGGGGCAACAGCGCCGCCGCGAGGAAGCGCTCCGAGAGATCCTCGGCGTCCTTCGACGGGGCTGCGGTGGCCACAGTCGTCGCGCCCTGCTCTTTGCTCGCACCATCAACGCGTCTTCCCATGTCGCTCGTGTCCGTGAAGTCCGCTACGAGCAGGTCACACTGCTCAAGGTCATCGCAGCGTCTGAGTTCCTCCCACATGAAGCGCGCCAGCTGCTGAGAGAGCTCTATGAAGCTGACAGGATCCCCCTGTACGTAGGCCTTGAGGGCAGCGCCAAACGAACTCTGGTCCGAGAGCTCGCCATGGCGACTCTCTGGAGACGCGATGAGCTTGCGCAGGCTGCGCTGGACGTATGACTTCACGCTGCGACTATCCAGATTGAGCTCGCGCTCGCTCGGATAGTCCGACCCTCCCTCAAAGTCGAAGGCGTGCAAAATGGCATGATCTATGTGCATCATGGGCATATCACCGTAGCTCTCGCTCGCCGACAGGGCGTCTAGCATAGCGCAACGACCATGCAAGCTGCCTGTAAGGGCCCGGCGGAAAGGAGAACAGGCGACGGGCGAGCGCATGACAAAGACGGCAGGTCAGCTGCGGTGGGCAGGACCAGGAGAGAACACGCCGACCTCACAGTCGCCGTGCGAGGAGCGACACGGTTCTCTTGCCCGAATCTCCTGACGCACCATGGCGCCTCTCAATGATGCCGAGGCCCTGGACCTTGAGAAAGTCAAGGTCAAAGTCGTCATCGACAACGGCAAAGCAACCCTGGGCACCAGCCCTCGCAAAGATGTCGAGCGTGTCGTCAAAGAGCCTCTTCCCAATGCCCCTCCCCGCGAACTGCGGGTGGACGACAAGTAGATTGAACTCGGACTGCGCGGTAGCGTACCCACGCGAGATGAACACGTCCGCAACTGTATACATGCGCAGCTTGCTGAATAGTCGCTCCTCGATTCTGATGCCACCGAGCTTGGCGCGCTTGCGGGCGACCGCCATGGTGTCCTTGAAGCGTTGGTCCCACTCCTCGTTTACCACGAGTCTCTCGTTTGGGTAGATACCTCCGAAACAGGCACCCACGACCCTCTCGCCCGTGACGGCGACGCGGGCTACCCCAGAGCGTCGCAAGGCGCCGACCGTCATGACGCGACCGAAGACGATGCGATCGTATATGCCCTCGACACCCCCATACCAGGCGCGGACGCAAAGATCGGTCACCGCGTCGAAATCGCCATCCCTGAAGGGACGATGACGTATCTGGCAGGGCTCGGAGGGCATGGCATTTCCTTTAGACATAGGCGCTATTGGCCTAGCAGAGGGATGGGCAAGACGGGTATCCAATATTTGAAGAGAGGAATTCTATGTAGAAAACAGCTCGAAACGCGCGCCGCAAACACCCGCTACGCGATGTTGCGCCGCCTGAACTCAAGGATGCCATCACAGGCAGGGGACCGACGCGCGCCATGCCGGGGGACCTCGCTGGAAAGCAGCCTCACGCCATGCGTCCTGAGGCTCTCTGGCACCTTGCGCGTCTTGAACCAACCGCAGGCAAGACAGGATTCCACCGCATAGTCATCGCAGTGCGTACCCTCCCACTTAGTGATGGAACCACAAGCCGGGCAGAAGCGCACACGGCGCGCAAGATCGAGGAAGTAGGCGTTTCGCAGCGGCAACACATGAACTCCCCCGGTGAGCGAAACCTTTCTCATGTGCAGCATCGCCATGACAGCCATCCTTCCTGACGCGGCGTAACAAGGACATAACAATCATCTCACAGCTATGGTATCCGATGCACGCAGGAAGGAACCATCAAAGCCCTGAATGGATATTTTTTCTCGATATATGGCATAGACAAAGAAGTGAACGGGGGCTGGGGTCTTGGGCTCGCTAGAACAGGCAGGACTCGATGATCTCTGTGCCGCGCAAGACGTCCAACCACTCTTCGGGGATGGAGCTTGCCCCGTAGATCGTACCAGCAAGGGCACCAGCCACCGCAGCCGTCGTGTCCGTGTCATCGCCGAGGTTCACGGCGGCAAGGACGCAGTCGCGATAGCTCTGCGTCGTACCCACGCACCAAAGAGCTGCCTCATAGGTGTCGCGCACGAAACCGCCCGAGCGAATGCGCCTGCGGGGCGTCTCGCCATGCTCGGCGACAAGACGTGCGTGCAGGGCGACGGGATCGGCGATAGCCTCGCGTAGCACGTGCACGAACTCGACACAGGTCTCGTAGCTCACGTGGTGAGCATGCGTGATGCCGCTGACGTCTCGCACCTCGTCGTCGGTGGCATCGCAGAAGGCGAGCGGAGCTATGCGCATAAGCGAGCCGTTGCCGTTGTCCCACTCGCCCTTCATGCCATGACCGGCCTGCAGCGCGCTCGAGGTGGTGCACCCCACATCGAAGACGCCGTCGATGGCGTAAGATCCCATGCGAAGCCACGCCTCGAAGCGCAGGCGCATGTCATCCACGTCAACGCGACCGCAGGTCTTGATGGAGTCGCAGGTCGCGAGCATCATCGCGCTGTCATCCGACCAAGTGCCCGCCGGTTGTGCATGGGAGCCTCCGCCAGTCATGCCCGTGCACTCGAAGCTATCACGCTCGCGAAACTCAAAGGGCACGCCAAGCGCATCTCCCACCGCCTCACCAAGGACGGCGTCTCTGAGCTCGCGCGGACGTGTGGTATCGATGGCGGGTGGGGCGACTGCGTCTGACACGGGACCTCCTCTGCTCGGAATATATGATAACCACTTTAGCAGGAGTGATGGACAGGAGGCTGCTGTCGGCGGCAAAACCTCAGGTTGGGCACCTCGTCAAGCCCCCGCGCCCTCCGACACGGCGTGTGGTTGACCCAGCGAGAACGTCTTGGCACCGAGCAGCTTTACGTCCTCTGGCAGATGTGACGCCACGAGCAGCGGCCTCCCACCAAGATGCCTCAGGACGAAGCCCGCCGCTCGCCTGTGGGAGCTCTCGTCGAGTGAGGCAAAGGGCTCATCCAAGAGCACGGCCTCAGAGCGATATGCCAAGGCACGTGCGAGCTCAACGCGGCGTCGCTGGCCTCCCGAGAGCTGCCGGACAGGCAGGTGGAGCAGGCCCTTGGGCAGAAGCTCGACCAGAAGGGCCCGAGCCTTGCCGCGATCGATCGTAGCCCTCGCGACAAGGAGCACGTTGTCGATGGCGCTAAGCCCCTCGATCAGGCGCACCTCCTGCCAGACGACGGAGATCCGCTCGCAGGCCCGCACACATCCCCCAAGAGGCGAGAGCTCGCCAAGGACGGTGCGAAGCAGGGTCGTCTTACCTGCCCCCGAGGCATCGTCCAGAAGCACCCGTGACCTCGTGCCAAGCTGCAGGCTCACATGCTCGGCGACGACGGTGCCCTCGTAGCCGAGCGTCACGTCATCCAGCTCTATACGTCCGTCCTGTGGGATACCAGCTGTGTCGCGCGTCCGACGTCGCCCCAACCCCATGACACTCGCGCGAAGCGACAGGGGTCCTGTCAGTTCCAGCACAGCGAGAAACGCTCGCTCGCAGAGAAACGCCGCAAGCACCACGATGATGGTCCAAGCAAAGACGTCGCTGGTCTCAAGCAGGAGCTTGGCCTGGTAGATCCTCTCCCCAACGCTGCCTGCGGGCGTTCCCACAACCTCGGCGGCAATACCTGCCTTCCACGCCATGCCGCAGGCATTCTTGGAGGCAGCGCGTACGTACGGGAGCGCCTCGGGCCACCCGAGCGCCAAAAGACGTCTTGGACGGCTCACACGAAGGCGCTCGAGCATCCCTGCCACCTTGGCATCAACGTTTTCGAGTCCCTCGACCACCGAGAAGTAGAGGGCGGGAAAGATCGCCAAGAACACCACAATCCACGAGACGGAAGTAGCTCCCACCCAGATGAGCAGAAGCACGATGATGCAGACGACGGGAACGCTCTTGAGCATCGATACGGCGGGTGCGACAAGCTCGTGCATAGTCCGCGATACGTGAGAGACAATACCCAGCACAACAGCGCAGGAAAAGCCAAGCAGGAATCCGAGGGTGATCCTGAGCGCCGTGATGCCGACGGTCGACACGAAGCGCGAGGAACGGATGACCCCGCCAAGCGCCACCAGCGTACGCACAGGCCCAGGCAGCAAAAGCTCGCTGCCCATGGCAAGGCTCGCAAGTTGCCACAGTGCCAGCCAGATGGCGACAGCGACAAGCCTGCGTACGCCACATGCACGCCTAGGCGTGGGAGGGTTGGCCCTCTGCCCCAAGGCTAGCCTACGTGGTAGAAGTCATCTGCGGGCAACGCCCCGCCCACGGAAGCCGCATCCGCGTCAAAGAGCACCTGCAGGTAGCCGTGCAGGGCGGCCTTCATCTCGTCTCCCGTGATGCAGACCAGGTGACAGCCTGGGATGGCCCTCTCGACCACCTCCTCGCTGTCGAGGATGCCTGCCGAGACCACGAGCGGAGCCACGGCCTTGGGGTCGGTGTTCGCCGCTTGGACGGAGTCGGCATGCTCCCGGATAAAGCTTTGGACGGCATCGGGATGCTCGTTGAGGAAGGATCTCTGCACGATGGTCACGCCCTGGACGAGCTTTGACCCATCATCGTTGAGCCTGCCCCACAGCTCAGTGAGATCGATGGCTGCCTTGAGCTTAGTATTCTTGGTCGTAGCCACGGTCACGAAGGGTTGGGGAAGGATGCCGATCGCGCTCTCGTCACCCATGAGCATGCTCACTACCTCGGCATGCTCGCTCTTGTACTCCAACGTCACGGACGAGGCGATGCCTGCCTTGTCGAGCAGCTTCCTCATGGTGTACTCGGGGCTCGCACCTTTGCCGGAGAGGTAGACGGTATGGCCCGACAGGTCGGCAAACTCCCTGATGTCAGCATTAGCCGTGACGACAAAGAGGACGCCGAGGGTGTTGATGTCGATGACAGAGACGCCGGCATCGGTCTTGTTGTAGAGGACGGCCGCCGAGTTGGACGGAACGAGCGCGATGTCAAAGCCACCCTTGGCAACCTCGGGGATAACCTCGTCGGGCGAGCTTGCGACCTTGAAGTCGTAGTGGTTCTGCGTCTCGCCCTTGTTGGCCTTGTCCATGAGCGAGGCAATGCCGATAGACGTCGGACCCTTGAGCGAGGCGACCTTGATGGTGGTGGCCTTATCCTTACCATCAGAACCCGACTGGTCGGCCGAGCCCCCCGATGATTGGGGTGTACCCTGCTGGCCCGAGCATGCCGCAAGCCCGAGCGACAAGGCAAGGCCGAGCGACGCTCCCACTGCCTCGCGCCTGGTTAGAAAACGTGCGTTTCTCACTGACATCTACTCTCCACCCTTCCTCATGCTGGTCTTGACTATGGCTCTACAGCACATGGACGTCGTCTGGCGCGAAGGAGAGGAAGGCCTGCTCTCCCACCTCGTAGCTGCGCCTATTCTTGGGATTGAACTCGGTGACCTTCACCAGATGCTTTCCGCAGCGCAGCTGGTAGTCCTGGTAGTGGCCCATGAAGCGCGAGAGCGTGACCTCGCAGGGCATCACGCCCGCCTCACCGACGTGCGCGGACTCGGGGCGCAGCACGAGCGTCACCTCATCACCGGTCGCCCTGCCGTTGACGCCCTCGACAGGCACGCTCTGCCCCTCGATGAGCGCGACGCCAGAGTTACCTGACATGCTCTGAAGGGTCCCGTGTAGGAAGCTGGACTCACCGATGAAGTCAGCCACGAACTCGTCTTGGGGGTGGTAGTAGATCTCCTTCGGACTGCCAACCTGGTCCACGAGCCCCCTCTTCATAACGATGATGCGATCCGAGAGGGCCATGGCCTCCGACTGGTCGTGCGTCACGTAGATGGCGGTAATGCCAGCCTCCTGTTGGATGCGGCGAATCTCGCTGCGCATGTCCACACGCAACTTGGCGTCCAAGTTCGAGAGAGGCTCGTCGAAGAGCAGGACGCCAGGCTCGATGACCAAGGCGCGCGCAAGGGCGACGCGTTGCTGCTGTCCCCCCGAGAGCTGGTTGGTCATGCGCCTCTCCATGCCCTCAAGGCCGACGAGTCCCAGGATGTGGCTCACCTTCTGCTCGATGGTCGCCTTATCCATCTTGCGCAGCCTGAGGCCGTAGGCGACATTGTCAAAGATGTTGTAGTGTGGCAGCAGGGCGTAGCTCTGAAAGACCATGGCAGTGTCGCGCTTGTTGGGCGTGAGTGCGTTGATGGACTCCCCTCCCAGGTAGACCTCACCCTCGTCCGGGCTCTCGAAGCCCGCCACCATACGCAAGATGGTGGTCTTCCCGCAACCGGAGGGTCCCAGAAGCGTCACGAACTCGCCCGGTCCGATGTCGATGGTAGCGTCACGAACAGCGTAGAAGTCCTTGCCGGTCTTGGGATCCTGATAGATCTTCGAGATATGCTCCAGGCGAACGCCCTTCTTCTCTTTGGACATGCTATGCCTCCTCGTTGGCGGACTCAAGCCTCGCACTTGTGCCAAAGCGTCTGATGGCAAGGTTCATAAGGGCCACGGCACCATAGGTGATGCAGATGAGGACCGTCGCGAAGGCGCACGCGACGCCGTAGGCGCCCTTCTCGGCGAACTCGTTGATCTGTACCGTGATGAGCAAAAACTGTGGGGTCACAAGCAGGATGATCGCCGAAATGGCGGTGATCGAGCGCACGAACGAGGTCACGAGGCCAGAGAGGAACGAGTCCTTGATGAGCGGCAGCGTGACGGTCATGAAGACCTGCAAGGAATTGGCGCCCATGTCATAGGCGGACTCCTCGATAGACTTATCTATCTGACGCAGGGCAGATATGCCCGAGCGCGTGCCCGTGGGCAGCGACCTCACGATGAACACGATGATCAGGATGGCAGCAGTACCGTAGAGCCCCTGAAGAACGCCCGTATGGAAGATACCTCCCGAGAAGCCCCTGATGTAGCCCACGCCCAAGACGGTTCCGGGAACCGCCATGGCCAGCATCGACACGGCCTCGATGAAGCCGCGGGAACGGAATCTGCGCTTGACCACGAGGTATGAGATGACCATGGAGAGCAGCGCCGTAATGGGTGCGGCAATGAGAGAGAGCAGGAAGGAGTCACGAAACGCCTGGAAGCCGTGGTGCATGGTGAACATCTGCTGGAACCACTTGGTCGTAAGCGTGAAGTCGTAGCCCCAGGTCTTGAACAGCGCGCCGAAGGGCACGCATATGTACATGAGCACGACGAACAGCGCCACTGCGGCGCAGAGGATCGAGAGCGGGATGCGCACGGAGTTGTCGGTGATGAGCATGCGCGCGCGACTCGCCTTGCCCGTGAGCGTCGCCGTCGCGCGGGCCTCGAGCACGTACTTTTGGACGACAAACATCGCCAGGGTGATGAGAAGGAGCACCACGGCCATCGCGGCAGCTCCCTGCTTGTCATAGGCGCCGGTGATCTGCAGGTAAATGGAAGTCGCCAGCGTGTCGAAGGAGCCACCTATGAGCATGGGGTTGGCAAAGTCGGCGATGGACTCGATGAAGGTCACGAGGAAGGCATTGCCAATGCCCGGCAGGACGAGCGGCAGCGTGACGGAGGTGAACACCTTCCAGCGCGACGCCCCCATGTCGCGTGCGGCCTCCTCGAGCGAGGGGTCGATGTTCTTCAGGAGGCCCTTGAACATCATGTAGCACACCGGGAAGAAGGTCATCGTCTGCACAAGCGCTATGCCCCAGAAGCCGTATACGTTGTTGTCGTAGATACCCAACATATGACGGGTGATGATGCCTGCCTTGCCAAAGAGCATGATGACCGAAAGTGACAGCACGAAGGGCGGCGAGACCACCGGAAGCAGGGAGACCAGCTTGAAAAGCCCACTCATGAGGCGACTCTTGAGCTGCACGTACTCCTCAACATAGGCGAAGAGCAGACCGATGAGGGCGGCGGCCACGCCCACGAACAGCCCTAAGGACAGCGTGTTTGTGATAGCCGTGTCAAAGGTCGGCATGGCCAGCACACGAGCGAATACGTCGAGCGTGGGACCATGCTCGCCCACGACGCTGTCCACCATGAGGATGGCGAGCGGATAGAGGATGAACAGCGTGAGGAAGGCGATCAAAACCACGATCGTCGCCACCAGTATGGGGTCGGCCAGCAGCTTGCTGCGATCAAGCCGCGCCCCTTGGCTCTTTGCCACGAGCCCCTCCTTCTTGAGTCCTCAGACTCAGTTGCACTCAGTGTTGATCTTGCGCCACACCCCAAGCGCCCAGGCCAAGAAGAAGCTCGTCCGCCTGGCCTGGGCCATATACGATCATGGCACGTGTGGCAGGCGGACGCGCAACCCCAGCCGACGTGCTGTTGTGAGGCTACTCGGTCTGGAAGCGACTCGTATCGCCCGTGTTCGAGCCGGACTTCGCGAGCGCCTCCATGATGTCCTTCACGTATTCCTCGGTGTGCTCCTTGGCATCTGCGAAGTTATAGTCCATGACGTTGTTGGGGTCAAGACCATACTCATTCACGACCTCGGGCTGCTTAGCGTCGTCGATGACGAGGAACTGGTAGGCACCGACCTTCTGAGCCTCATCCACGCACTGCGGGGAGAGTGCGTACTCAACCCACAGCTTAGCTGCGTCTTGGTGCTTTGCCCCTTTGAAGATGGCCGTGGCACCGACCTCATAGGACGCTCCCGAGGATGGAATCGCCAGGCCGATGTTGCCGTAACCGTTGTCCACTATCTGATAGACGGCGTCATGCAGAAAGCCGATGCCGATGACGCACTCGCCGGTTCCCACGTTCTTGGAGGGACCAGAGCCCGACTTTGTGTACACCGAGACGTTCTTGTCGAGATCGACGAGGTACTTGATGCCATTGTCCAGACCGTACTTCTGGATGACGGTGTTCAGCACGAGCTTGGCGGTCCCTGCGGTGTTATAGTTTGACATCCAGACGAGGCCCTTGTACTTCCCGTCGACGAGGTCGGGCCAGTCCTTGGGTGCCTCGAGGCCCTTGCGCTCAAGATCCTCCTTGTTGTAGAAGAAGCCCAAGATTCCCTTGTAGATACCATACCAGTTGCCATCGGGATCGCGAAACGTGTCAGAGATGAGGTGCGAGGCGTTCTTTGCCTGGTAAGGTTCCAAGATGCCCTTCGTGACGGCCACGTTGTAGGGATCGGTCGTCCCGCCAAACCACACATCCGCCGAGGGGTTCCCTTTCTCCTCCTCGACCTTGGACTCGACCTCGCCAGTAGAGAGACGCTGGAAGTCGGTCTTAATACCAAAGAGTTCCTGGAAGTGCTCGCAGCATCTGGCAAGGTGCTGCTCCTCACAGGACCCATAGACCACCAAAGCCCCATCCTTCTTGGCGGCGTCGATGAGGTCCTGGGAAGCGACGCGGGATAGATCCTCACCACTACCGGAGCCCGAAGAGCCACCTTTCCCACCCGAGCCGGAGCAGCCAGCCATCCCAATCGCCGTGGCAGCGGTTGCGGTCGCTACCAGGAAGTCCCTACGCGTGATATGTCTCATAGCATAACCCTTTCACTTAGCTGGTCTATGGAAACCGAACGAGGCCAGCTTCCCTTTCCAAGCATCGCATGAAACGCAGGTGTCCTCAAGAGGCAAATTTCCTCGAATCGGACGGACGGCAGAGATTGGGCCACCCAGAGGGGCGTGGGGGGCGTTAGTGCCCGCCAGCCTGCGGGGCACTAACCCAGCGGCGTTTGCCCAGTTGGCGAGAAAAAGAAGGTACCCGGGAATCTGGCGGGTGGTTCGGGCCGCATCGGGCGGGTGCGCAGGGCAAGTCGCCGTGGCGGTTCGGGCGAGTCGCCGTGGCGGGAGGCTGCCGTTCACCCCTCATCTCATACCGTCTGCCGATTACCCCTCAGCAAGTGCTCATATATCATCACAAATCATCACAAAGTATCATGTTTTGTAGGCGCGCTGGTACATCGCCTCCTTGTAGTGCGCCACGATAGCCACGCCCAACAGCTATCCTGGTGCTTCACATACCCCGTTTGCATCCCACGTGAATGTTGCACAAAACAAGCGGCTAGCTGCGGGTTCTCTCTTCATGCCAGAAAAAGTAGCATAAGGTATGGACATCACATTCTCACATACCACATCCCTTGCGCTCATTCGTGCCTGGAGGCGCAGCCACCCAAAGCAGGGGCCGCCACAGGACCAGACGTTCCATCCAACGTGTACCGGCCGCTCTCGTCCATGGACATCCGCTGAGCTCAAGAGGCGGATGCAGGCGATTGGCATTCAAGAGATACCGGGCGCATGGATGAAGCGTGGTCTTACGGTACTGTGCAGCGATAAGGCGGGAAGACCCAAGACACAGATCCTGCGCGGACGGGTTTCTCGCCCGAGGCCGAAGGGTCAGTACTTTCTTGAGCTAGCCCCAGCAACATATGTATGTAATGCCGCTCTCACGCTCACACAACTTACCGAAAGGCTTTCCCTGCCACAGCTCATCAGCCTTACAACCGAGCTTGAGGGAAGCTATGCGTTGGGTCCTTTTGGCATCGCAGGCGAGCAGGCTAACTTCAGTATCAAGCCTTTCGTAAACAAGGACGTGCTACTGCTCCAGCTCCTCCAGCTGCCACAGAGCAGGGCAACCCGCCTTGCGACCCGCGCGGCTATCCTCTCTCGCCCCAATGCATGGTCCCCTCAGGAGGCGGTGCTTGCAACAATGATCATGCTCTCGCCAGGGGAGGGCGGCTATGGACTCGGTCCCGTAACCTTGAATCCACGTATACAGTCGAGCGGCGGGCTTCCAATGACTCGCTCGTCCCGTGTACCCGACATCGTGTTTGACGACACGCCTCTCGCTCTTAATTACGACGGAAGTGACCATCTAAACCTCATCGGACTCGAGCGCGCGACCCTTGGCCTTGGCGCAGATCCTGGAAGTTCGCGCATGGCAGCGGTCGTCGAGCAGCTGCGTCAACAGGTTCGTAAGAAGTACGTGGACGATCGGCGACGGGACCGCGACCTGTTGGTTGCTGGACTTGAGGTACCTGTAGTGACCAACGAGGACATCTCTGGAATTGATACCCTCGATCTGCTCATGGCACAACTCATCACCCGCCTTGAGCGACTGGTGGGCAGACGGTTCAACACGCAGAGAGCGGCTCTTGAGGATCCACGGCTCACGGCACTCAGAGCACAAACGCTGCAGGAGCTGTTAGCGCGGCACAAAAGCAGGTGAGGCAGATGAGCCGCCGGTCTGCAACCGCCCCTCGACCGTCCGACGCCACCCGGACCGCCCGCCACGGCGGACCGAACCGCCCGCCAGATTCCCGGGCACCTTCTTTTTCTCGCCAACTGGGCAAACGTCGTTGGGTTAGTGCCCCGCAAGCTGGCGGGGGGACCTGGCGAACGGGGACTTGGCGGGCGCAGGCTGGCGGGGGGTTCCGACGGGCGGGTCAAACGTTCTACTAGCCCACCGCACGCCAGCGCCTACTTGCCCTTCGCGAAGAACGCCACCGCTATGCCGTTGGGACCGGCGTGCGTACCGATAGTCGCCCCAATGGAGACCGTCGGCAACTCATCCACATGATCCTCCCAAAGACTGCGGCTATCGCGGATGTACTTGTCGAGCAGGGCCGAACTCATGCCGGAATAGCCGACGGCAAGCGGCAGCGAGAAGTCAACCCCACCTGCGGCTTCGATCTGCTCATTTAGGAGGTTACGTCCGTTCTTGGATCCGCGCGCCTTTCCCAAGAGGATCATCTCGCCATTTTTGCAGGCTAATACCGGCTTGATGGAGAGCATAGCTCCAAGCGCACCGGCAAGCCCGGATACACGTCCACCCTTACGCAGGTACTCGAGGGTGTCGAGCAGCGCAACCATCCGCACGTCACTGCGACTACCTTCAATTGTCGTGACGACCTCATCTAAGCCGGCGCCCACAGCCACCAGGTGGTTAGCCAACTCAACCAGAATGCGCTCGCCAAGACTCACATTAAGCGTATCGATGACACGGACACGATCTCCATACTCGCCTGCCGCCACACACGCACTCTGATAGGTGCCCGACAGCTTAGAGGATACCGTCATCACAACGGCCTCATCACGCTCACCCAATGCAGACTCAAGCACCTGCGTAAAACCGTACGGCGTGACCTGACCCGTCGTAGGAAGGCTGTCCGACTCGACCAGCATCTCGTAGAAGCGGTCATGTGTGAGGTCAACACCATCCTGATAGGTGACGTTGCCAAAGCTCACAGACATAGGGGCAACGAACACCCCGTTCATTTCGCTCTGACCGATATCAGCCGCCGAGTCGCAGATGATCTTAAGTGCCATGCTGATCCTCCTTCGAGAGAGCCGTTGTCAGCTATGACCAGTGTAGCGCGACCTTAGGCGCGATGAGGCGCAAGTCCCCCGGCGGTCCCGCACACATCCCCACCCTCCCTACTCAATGCCCTCTAGGTTGTCGACAATGGCATCAAGCGCACGATACATAGCCTCACGATCTTCGGGTGACACACCTTCAATCGCATGATTTACGACACTGTCAATGACGCCATCGGACTCGCGCATCGCAAGCATGCCCCTCTCAGTGAGAAGGATTGGCACGCGATAGCCTCTGCACCCCTTCGTCCCCCCGCTCCTCACGAGGCCGCGCTCCCCCAAATGCGCGAGTATGCGCGAAACAGCTGCTCTGTCCACCCCGATCAGTCGTGCAAGTTCAGCGGAGGTAATGCCCTCAGGGTGCTTTTTGAGGTAGTATAAGCACATGGTGTCGCTGCCTTTGAGGCCCATACGTCCCATCTCTTGTCCCTTGATGCGACTGATCTCCTTGTTTGCCAGCGATATGATTCCGACGAAGCTCTCGAATTGAGTGCTCATATGTCTCTTCTCCCATGCGATGATCCAGTCCGACCTAATTGAACGAAGCGCTGTTGCGTTGGCACATCAGCCCTTATACCACAAATACTAATGCGAGACAGGAGTAAAAAGCGTAATGGCAGCCCATGCGAACAACACTAATCGACCCCATCCGCTCGTCGCAAAGCCGCGTCAGACAACCGAGCGGTTACGTAACGCAGGGCAGCACAGCGCGCAAATGGCCACGCCTAAGGCTGAGTCACATGCCAAAGGCACCACCCCTGCACACGCCGCAAAGCCGCACGAGACGGCCACCCATGCCCCATCCGATACCAAGGCCACACACGCCAAGCCCGATGAGGAGCCCAACCGTCACATCGCCAAACGCGTCGCGATCGGTGCTGCCACCATCCTCGCACTCCTCATTGCCTGCTATGGAGCGGGATACGCCTACTTCTCGAGCCACTTCGTGCCGGGAACCACCGTCGACGGCATGGATGCCTCCAACCTAAGCCAAGACGAGCTCGCAGCCAAGATCGACCGAATCGCGGAGACTTGGAGCTCCCACGTCACGGGAAACGGACTCGACCTCACGCTCGCCGAAGGTGACGTGGGGCTCACGGCAGATGGAACCCTAAGAGCCACAGCCGCCAGAGCCGAGGTCGACCCTAAGCGCTGGCCCCTAGAACTCCTCTCCCCCAAGCAGATTGAGACGGGTACGGGTGTGTCGCTCGATGACACGCGGCTGCAAGCGACCATGCAGGCAGCCATCGACACGGTCAACGCCACAGCCGCCCAACCGACTGACGCCTACGTCACGTACGACGAGGGTATGGGGGCTTTTGTGATCAGGGACGCCACCATCGGTGGTGTGATAGATGCGACATCCGCGATCGATACCGTCAAAACAAGTGCGCTCTGCCTCAGACAGAGCCTCGAGCTGGGAGAGGCACAACTGGTCAAGCCCCAACTCACATCCGATAGTCCCGAACTCATCGCGGCACGGGATGCCGCAAACAGAGTTCTCTCGCTTGAAATTCCCCTGACCAAAGGAGGGCAGGAGCTAACGCGCGTCTCCAAGGACCAGATCGCACGATGGGTCAGCGTTGGCGAGGACATGCAACTTGACGTCGATGTGGACGCCATTGACGACTGGGCGAGCGAAAGCCTGAGCGATAAGGTTGCCAGCTCCGATGAGGTCCACGATTACGATGTCGACAGCACGTCCGTAGCGTCGAGCATTGCTGACAACCTGCATCGTTGTGCCGCAGACACCATTGAGATCCCCTTGGCCATCACAGGCGAGAGACCTGCCGAATCAGAGGGGGCACGCGAGCGTGGGCGCCATATCGACATCAACCTCTCGACACAGTACGCGCGCTTCTACGGCGGTGATGGCACGGTCATCTGGCGCAGCTACCTTGTCTCGGGCAACACCAGCAAGAGGCATGGTACGCCCACCGGCGAGTATTCCATTCTCAACAAGGCAACTAACCAGACCCTTATCGGTGCCGACGAGAACCACGACAACAAACCGGACTATAAGAGCCATGTGAACTACTGGATGCCGTTTTTGGGCAACGCCTACGGCCTACACGACGCGAGCTGGCGCAGCCGTTTTGGGGGCAGCATATACAGCTACGCCGGAAGCCATGGCTGCATCAACCTCCCACGTGAGAAGGCGGCAGAACTCTTTGACCTTGTGAATGTGGGTGACAAGGTTAATATTCACTGGTAGTAGACGGATGGGTCATTATGGACAGGCAAGCGCGGACCCGAAATCATGCCGCTGCGGCGTGAGGCCTGTGGCGCGAGGAGTATGACGTGTACCGTATCCTTAGCGGATACGCAGCGTGAGGTCTGCTGCGGCGTGAGGCCTACGGTCCGTTGACACGACGAGGTAGCTGCACCGATAGAGGGCGGCAGCACGTCATGTCTACCTGAGGGAACGTGACTAGCTGTATGCGAAGGCTGTCCTTGCTCCAAACGCCGCACTCGTCCAACAGGGATCCATGAACTCGCCGCACTGAGGTAGCTGCTCTTGGCGAAGCGTTCGCATTGCGGTGACGAGAGCCGGAATATACAGGGCGATCAACACAGAGTACATTACGATGGTGGTCATGGCGGCCTGACTGTCCGCTGTAACGTACTGCACCTCACCCTGCTCAGGCCCACTCAGCATGTATGGAAGCACCATGAGGACAAAGTCTGTGAACCCGTGGAAGACTGCCACGCCCGTAAGGTTGCGCTGATGTATGGCACATACGCCAAAAACGAAGCCGAGGACTCCAGTCTGAGCGACCTTGAGAATAGCTTGAGTAGCTTGCAACCTATCAGACCAATCAGTATCCTGCCCAATCAGATGCGCCGCACCAAAAAGGAGCGAGCTGATAAGGAGCGCCTTCAGAACTCCATCGCGTCGCTCCCCCAAGGGAGCAAGAAGTCCGTTTAGGATGATCCCACGAAACACTATCTCCTCGAACATGCCGATCATCATACAGAGTAACAAGATGTGAAGTAGGTAGAGAGGCCAGTTAGGGCTAAGAGAATAGTCCCCCGTCGTAAAGGCAAGCAGCTGAAGCGCGACCTCAAGTCCAGACACCACGACAAGCCAGCGCAATCTGTGAAAGGTATCGACAATGGGAGCAAGCTGTGGTCTCATGAGGCTCGCCCCACCCAAGGCATGGCAGGCGATGACTGCAGCGATCACTCCACCCAACTCGAGAGGAAGCATCGTCACAAGATATCCGTCAGTTGTCTTCCATAGACCCCATATCTGTCCCAAACCATATAGGAGACCACCGCCGAGAAGAACCCCGTGAAAGCTTGCCACGAAGCCCAAGATGAGGGCGGCGACACAGGTACGTCCACCGTAACGCGGCGCTCTGTACGTGGTCCCGTAGGACATGGAGCTGCCATAGCCCATCGTGGCGCGTGTTGCGCCATATCTATTGGTAGACGCAGGCGCGCCAACGTAACCATTGGGTGCGGTAAAGCCATATCCACTGGGAGCACCAGTGCCGTAGGGCGCTCCGTAGCGGCCGGTTGGCGTGCCGTAGCTGCCGTTGCTGGCGGGCGCGCCGTAGCGGCCGGTTGGCGTGCCGTAGCCGGCGTTGGCGGGCGCGCCGTAGCCGCCGGTTGGTGCGCCGTAGCCAGTGGGCGCTCCTCTAAAGGACCCAGTCGATTGCCCCTCGGAGAACTGAGCAGCAAGAAGATCAATCGGGTCTGGCTGCGGAGACTGCTGGAACGAATCTGGCTGCCCAGACGGTCCCGACTGCTGTGTGACCTGCGCCTGCCAATCTGAACCCATCGGTTGCGATGGACCGCTCGATTGCGCCGCCTGAGGCGACGACATGGACCACGCTTGGCCCCTCGACCTCCTACGACGGTTAGGAGACGGCTCGGGTTGTGTCAGCTGCGTCATGATACTCCTTGGTATATGCGTTCCTCCAAAGAGGATACCCGAACACGGTGTCTACTGCCGATGAGATACGCCGCTTCATGCAGGGTCACCACGCTCTTCACGACAACATGCGCCGTCGTAAAGCAGCCGCTGATAGGCAACACGGGCCTCGTATGACACGACAACAGCCCGCTCTGAGCTCAGCCAATTTCATCGCCAGAAGAACTCTGCCCACACTCATCGGCAAGCTTACCTGCGACCTGCCCATCCGTCAGCCCGCACGCGCTCGTCCCCACGACACCGGCTGCGACAGGGCGGCCCACCCTCTGTCCGATCACATAGGCACAGACGCATGCGACGACTAAGACCACGCACGCAAGCGCCGTGCCTTCGATACCAAAGCCCACGTTATATGCAAGGCTATCGGCAGCCCCCTCGAGCTTAAAGATGGAAAAGGGAGCGACGTTGCCGCTGTTTGGTAACCCCAACAGTATATTCTGCGTAAAGTTCCACGACGTGTGTATCGCTGCCACCATCCAAAAGCTGTTGAAGTAGTAGACACACATCGAGAACAAAAGGCCCACAAGAAAGATATTGAGTACCGAGAGGGCGGTCACACCTCTGTTCATAAGGTGAAGCACCGCAAACAGCGCGGGGTTTCCCACAAGGGCCACGGCCGGGCACGCGTAGGCACCTCGGAGTCTCTGGTACATGAACACCCTACACGCCAGCTCCTCGGCAGAGGACTGTATCAGCACGCCGACAAAGAGGATCAACGTGGGCAGGAGGTCAACGCCATCAAAGCGAAGACGGATGTCGCCATGGAGCAGGGCGACCAGGGCGCAAAACCCGTTCAGGACAAAGCCGATGAGGAGCCCCAGCGCAAACATCGAGGGCCGATTTCCCTCTGCCCTCGAACCGAGCCAGCTCAGTATCGGTCGGTTCTTCTGCGTGAACATCATGTAGGCAGCAAAGACCAGCCAAACGCCCACGTCCACGTAATACATGAGTCCGGTCTCCACCACCGGATCGTGGGCTGGCAGCGGCAGAAGGACTATGAGCGCAAAACCGACGACTTGCCCCACAGCCAACAATGCGACCGTCAGGATTGCCGTGATGAAGAAGGTATCCGTAAAACTGCGCCTCTGCACAATGCTGCGACTCTGTCCATCCATCTGCACTCACACTCCTGCGTACGTCCCCGCCTCACCCGACCGAATACCATACCGTAAGCGACTCACCCTATCAAACATACGTACAACTCTCCATAACCATCCGATGACCGCGACGGCGCTATAGCGCGCAGGACCAGCGCACATCCTCGCTATCCGTATTGACGGGCGGCACGAGCGACAGTTCGCAGCACCCCTCACGACAGCGATCGCCTATGACGCGCGCGGGAACGCCCGCTACCGTCACGCCCTCGGGCACGTCGTGGATCACGACCGCACCTGCGCCAACCTTGCTGTGGCTGCCAACATGAATATCGCCCAGGACGATGGCCCCTGCACCCACCATCACGTCGTCACCGAGCGTCGGGTGGCGCCTGCCACCGTGATGACCGGTCATGCCGAGGGTGACTCCCTGATAGACCATGCAATCGTCACCGATGACAGACGTCTGTCCTATCACGAGACCAAAGCCATGGTCAATAACAAAGCGCCTTCCGATGGTGGCTGCCGGATGAATGTCAATCCCATAGCGCCTACGCGTGCGCTGCGCAAAGAGAATCGCGAGGCGGCGCAGGCCCCTTTCCCAGAGCCAGTGCTGCCACCGGTAGGCCCAAACGACGTGGAGACCCGTCGCAAAGAGTACGACGTCGAGCGCGGAGCTCGCGCTCGGGTCGCGCCTGAGCACCGCCCGCACGTCTTCCCACGCTCGTGACCACAAAGGAGGGTGCCTCTCGGGCGGTGACACCACGCCCATCATCGCAGGCATCAAACTCACCTACAGCCCCATCGAGAGGTAGCGCTCGCCGGTGTCGGGGAGCACAGCCACTATCGTCGTGCCAACGTAGTCGAGGCGCTCGGCCAGCACCGCCGCAGCCTCGACTGCAGCGCCCGAGCTGATGCCCACAAGTAGACCCACCTCCTCTGCGAGGCGTCGCCTCATGGCTATGGCACGCTCGGAGGTCACGGGCACGACCTCGTCTACCACACTGGCATCATAGGTCACAGGAACAAATCCCGCACCGATGCCCTGGATGCGATGAGCCCCAGCGGGCTTGCCGGCCAGCACCTGACTCTCGGAGGGCTCGACGGCGATGGCGCGAACGGAGGGCCTCTTCTCCTTGAGGAATCTCCCCGCACCGGAGATGGTACCACCCGTGCCCACGCCAGCAACGAGGACGTCCACGTCACCCTCGGTGTCGGCCCAGATCTCGGGGCCGGTCATCTCATAGTGTGCCTGTGGGTTTGCGGGATTCACGAACTGACCCACAACGATGGCGCCGGGCGTCTCGTCCCTCAGCTCGTCAGCGCGCCTGACGGCACCGCTCATGCCTTCGCCGCCTGGCGTAAGGACAATCTGTGCCCCGTAGCTCGCCGCAAGCTGGCGACGCTCGACAGACATGGTCTCGGGCATAACGAGAACTGCCTTGTACCCTCGCCTTGCTGCGAGCATCGCCAGACCGACACCGGTGTTTCCAGACGTAGGTTCGATCACGGTACCGCCAGGCATAAGGCTGCCGTCGGCCTCTGCAGCGTCCAGCATGGTGAGCACGATGCGATCCTTCACCGAACCCCCAGGATTGCTTGCCTCGTATTTTCCAAGGATGGTAGCCTTGCCACCCGCAATGGCAGAGAGATCGATGAGTGGGGTTGATCCGATGATTGCCTCAATTGTATGTGCGTATCTCATGATATCCTCCAAAGGATTGTGCGAAAGCCCATGAGGCCCGCCCAGTCGGGCGCCGCGATCCCTGCGACGGGCGCCATACCGGCAACAGCCACACCGGATGGTCGAACCCGTGCGCAATAAAAAAGGACGCTCACGCGTCCCCTCTCGACTGTCTGTTTTTGATGGGTGTCCCGAACACCGACAGCGGCTTCGCGCGTCAGCGACAGGCACCCTCCGCACAGGACAAGAGGGGCAAGAACTTCTCGCAACAACATGTGCAACCCTGCAATGCCATCATTGGTTCACGCATATGCCGCCCCTCCTTATCTTGTCTATCACCAAGGGGTCCTACCCCCCTACCCTTACGCACATCGCTACCCTACGGTCTGGAACGAGTAATGTCAAGTGTCATGGTGGGAATTAACAGCTTGACAATGTATGCCAACAGAGCATAGGAGACAGATGCGTCGCGCACGCCAACGTCTTCAAAACCCCATGCTCGAACGTAGAACTTGCGTACGGGCCATGCATGCGCCAATCGCTGGACACCTCACTGCCCCGCCCCACAAGGCCTCTGTCAACGTACCTCGAGCAACCACTTGCAGATACACGGAGAGTCCACGACAGCATGATCGCTCAGTTGTGCCAGAATCGAATGGACTGCAACGCGCCGCCACACTCCGGCGCCTAGGGGAGAGGAAGCATCATGCTCAGGATCGGACTGCTGACTAGCGGAGGAGACTGCCAGGCCCTGAACGCCACCATGCGCGGCATCGTGAAGACCATCATCCGGCAATCGAACGAGCCCGTTGAGATCTACGGCTTTCTTGACGGCTACCACGGCCTCATCCATAGCAAGTTCCTGCAGATGACCTGGGCGGACTTCTCAAACATCCACACCCAAGGCGGTACCATCCTCGGCACGAGCCGCACCCCCTTCAAGCTGCTCGACACACCCGAGGCGGACGGTGTCAACAAGGTCGCAGCCATGAAGCAGACCTACTACAAGCTGCAAATCGACTGCCTGTTCATGCTCGGCGGCAACGGCTCGACCAAGACGGCAAACCGCCTGCGCGAGGAGGGGCTCAACGTCATCGCCCTACCTAAGACCATCGACAACGATACCTGGGGCACAGACATCACCTTTGGCTTCACAAGCGCGATCGACGTCGCAACCACCTTCATTGATGAGATCAAGACCACGGCAAGCTCGCACGGTCGTGTCTTTGTGATCGAGATCATGGGACACAGGGTGGGATGGATCCCCCTTCACGCGGGTGTCGCAGGTGGCGCGGATGTCATCTTACTTCCCGAGATCCCCTACGAGATGAAGAACGTTATCGAGGCAATCGAGCGGCGCGAGGCGGCGGGTGGCCGCTTCGCAATCGTCGCCGTAGCCGAGGGAGCTATCTCGAAGAAGGAAGCCGCACTCCCCAAAAAGGAGTACAAGAAAATCGTTGCGGAGCGCAAGTACTCCGTTGCCTATGACATTGCCAACGAGATAGCTGAGCGCACGGGACGCGAGGTTCGCGTGGGTATTCCCGGACACACTCAGCGTGGCGGCGCGCCTGACGCCCAAGACCGTATCTTCGCGGTACAGTGCGGCGTAGAGGCGGCCCGCGGCTGCCTGGAGGGCACGTACGGCTTCATGGTCGCTAAGGTCAACAACAAGATGTGCCGCGTTCCGCTCAAGGAGGTGGCAGGCAAGCTCAAGTATGTAGACCCCAAGAGCGACCTCGTCAGGGAGGCAAAGTTCATGGGCATCAGCTTCGGCGACGAATAGAGACAGAGGACAAACATCCTTCGACTCCACGTCAGGTCATGGGAACCGGGTAGCCCGTCAGTCCACTAAGGCGCTCCAAGACGCATGGTGGCCTTGATGGGCTACCCCTTTTTACTGCACGCCAGCGCTAGATTGGCTGCATGCCAGCGTGGGAGAGTTCCTTGAGGCTCCTGTAGCCTTCGGGCCGGGTAGGGGCGTCTACGCGTCTACTCGACAAGATGTAACGAAGACGTAATGTACTTTACGGCTTATTGATAGGTACATATGGATAGAATCGTAGCGGATCAGTTGAAGTAAGCTCAATGGTACGCGACGTTTGTAGGAGGGAAGTGGACGTATGCAATTCGCAATGATAAGCAGTGAGACGTGCTGTTGTCGGATGTGCGAACGTGCCTACGTCCTGTAATCCGTCGTCGATCGGACCTTCCATGTGCGAGCTCTTTGCCGTCAATTCGGCTACTCCTGTACATGTCAATCGCTACCTTACAGAATTCTTTGGACATAGCCATGCGAATCCACATGGCTGGGGCGTTTCTCTTCGTACGCCAGCCGAAGGCATGGTGGGCGACGATGGCGTCACCCTCTGGCGCGAGCCCCTTCCCGCATACGAGTCTGCACTCGCAGCACGGCTCTTGTCGAGGCCTATGGAGGCCCGTCACCTACAGGCACACATTCGCAAGGCTACCTGCGGAACGCTCGATGTCGCCAACTGCCATCCCTTCCTGGCGACTGATGTCACGGGGCGCAGCTGGACACTTATCCACAATGGCATTCTCTTTAACGAGGGACTGCTCTGGGGATACGAGCAGCGTGAGGTGGGCCAGACCGACTCGGAGCGCATCCTACTCTTCCTGATCGATGTCATTGACGAGGCGGCGGCGCGCCAGGGTGGGAGGCTTGACTTCATTGATACTTTCGACGTGCTCGCCGGGGCGATAGTCCAGCTCGGTAACCACAACAAGCTCAACCTCATCTTGGATGACGGTGCGTACACCTACGTGCATACCAACACCTCTGAGATCACGCTGTATGCTCGCGAGGTCACAGCTGAGGAGGCAGGTATAGGCAACACTGGAAAGGTAGGCAGCGATACGAGGGAGACTGCGAGCACATCGGGCATCGTCTTCTCTACCTTCCCGCTTGGGGGCGAGGACGAGAGGAACGCATGGCGCCCTGTGCCACGCCATCGCCTCATCGCCTACAAGAACGGTAGGCTACGGCAGACGTCGATACCCCACGGCAACGTGTTCTGCGAGGCCATCCTCGACGCCCACCGTGCCTTGGGTGTTGTTTGGGACCCCACAGCAGCCACTGCTGCTCCCGTAACCGCGACCACCGCAGCCTAACCCATGCCCCGCAGGCTCTGAGGCATAGCATTAGCCCCAACTGGGCAAACGCCTTTATGTGAGTGCCTGCGGATTCTGGGACATTATCCGCTGCTTTGCGCAGACCGACTGGCACAAAGTGGTGAGGACGTGAGTGGTGAGGGCGTGGCGGATGGGTATCTCGGACGAAGAAGTCCCCATGCAGCTACACTTGACATCAAGAGCCTCGGCTCTGTGATGCGGCACAAGCAAACACGACCACAAGGGTATCCACATGAACCTCTCCCAGGCACTTGAACACGCAAACGCCCTCGTCTTTCCCGGCTTTCTCTCGGATGACGAGACGCTCACCGCAGAGCGCGAGAAGAACGAGGAGGCCATCGGCCTTCTGATGGACGCGTGGGCGAACGCGCCTGCGGGCAAGGAGCCCTTTTCGTTTGACCTCGTTCGTAACCTTGCCGATCGCAATCGTACGAGCTGTGACAGCTATGGAGTCGAGCGCCTGCGCGACGTCGCCCCAACCACCCTTTCGCGCAAACTCTCCGGTGATGACCTGATCCGTGGTGTGGCGGCCCTCCAGCACCGCAGTGTGGAGGAGGTCATAAAGGTCGCAGGTCCCAGTGGTCAAGATCTTGGTGTGGCCTACGTGGAGGCACCCGTCTCGGGCATCGTCTGCGGCATTGACATAGAGACAACCGATCGCGATCCCTCGCGTGGCTACATCATCAACATAGGCATCGAATTCATGAGGCTCACGCCGACGGCAAAGCCCGAGCATCCCTTTAGTTCCTATTGCGGTATCCCCGAGCTCTACCGGGAAAAGGGTGTCCCCCTTGCCTTCGTGCATCACATCAGCTGGGACGATCTCGCAGGTAAGAAGCCGCTGCGCCAGCACAACAAGATGCAGCGGGCCATCCTTGCGACACTCGAGATGTACCCCTTTATGGCACACAACGCGTCCTTCGAGGATTCCTGGTTCATGATGCAGATCGATGGCTACGCGGAGGCCCGCAAGGCAGGTCGAATCACTCCCATCGACACGCGCGACATCTGTCGACGCATCGATCCCGAATACAAGACTCTTCCCCACGACTCGAAGCCCGCCACGCTCGAGAACTGGGCACGGCGACGCGGTACGCTCAAGGCCAACCAAAAGGAGACGCATCTCGGCCTCGAGGACGTCGACCTCATGTTCCGCACAGTCCAAGCAGAGTTTGCCGAAAGGAACATGTTCTCCTCGTAGGGGCGTCTGACGCAATAGCGCATCAACCTCAGAGGGTATCTCTCAAACGAAACGTCAACGAGCTAAGGCCCAAAAAATGAGAGGGACCAACAACAGCACTGCCGATCCCCTCTCAAGGCCTTTGCTGCAACTCGAATCTAACGATTGACACGAGACCTACGCCTCGAAGTCTGCGGCCTCACTCTTCGTGAGGGGCTTGATGTCCTCGCTGGGATATGGCGAGTCCGCTCCACCGAGACCCACCACGAAGTACAGGCCCTGCTTAGTCTGGTAGAGAATCTCCTCGTAGCCCGCAGAATCGCCGAACTCACCGATGGTGCGCTTCGCAACCTCAGTCGATTTCTCGGTATCGTAAGTGCGCCGCTTGCCCTCGAAAGTCTTGACCTTACGCATGCTGTATCCAATCACTCTGTTTGACACTCATCAACTCTCACGGATATTTTACTACCGCTGGTAGAAATGTAGCGTAACTACATATACATATCTATACACACCAGTTCTCGAAACCTACTTTTCACATCAGCAGCGAGCGATCAAGCAGTGAGCGTCACCATCGCTGCGTCGGTAGCGACGAGATCGATCAGGAAAAGGCAGGATTCCACAGCAGGCACCCTCACCCTACATGAGCTTGGCGACGTTTCTCGCAAACTCAACGGGATCATCAACGGGAAGTCCCTCGACAAGCAGCGCCTGATCGTAGAGGATCGATCCCAGGAGCGCAAGGCGATCCTTGTCACCTGCCTCCTTGGCCGCGACGAGCTTGGCAAAGACGGGATGGGTAGCGTTGAGCTGCAGGACGCGCTGGGCCTTGGGCGCGCTTGCCGCGTCGGCGTCGGGACCCTGGCTGATGACACGCTCCATCTCGAGGGAGACGGGTCCTTCGGACGCTATCGTCGCTGGAGCGTCGCCGAGTCCCGCCGCGACCCTCACACTTGTGACCTTGTCGCCGAGACTCTCCTTCAAGTCGTCAAAGAGTTCCTGGTGCTCGCTCGTGGCCTTCTCGGCTTCGGCCTTCTCGTCATCGGTCGCAAAGTCGAGGTCGGCGTTTGCAACGTTCGCGAGCTCGAGGTCGCGCTCCTTTGTGTCCTCGTGCTCAGAGTCGCCCTCAGTGCCATCCTGGTGCCAGCTTCTCATGACCTGAAACATGAACTCGTCCACGTCCTGAGTGCACAGGAGCACGTCAAAGCCATGGTCGAGCGCGGAGCGCACGGCAGGCACCTGCTCTAGGCGCTCGCGCGAGTCCCCTGCGGCAAAGTAGATCTTGTCCTGACCCTCAGGCATCGCGTCTGCGTATTCGGCAAAGGTCACCTGTTTGCCCTCTTGGGCCGACCAGAAGAGCAGAAGGTCTGCGAGATCAGCCGCCTTCATGCCATAGGAGTTGTAGATGCCGAACTTGATCCCACGCCCGAAGTTCTCGAAGAAGGTCTCGTAGGACTCTCGATCGTTGTCACGCATATCCTCGAGCTCGGAGTGAATCTTCTTCTCGACGCGGCGGGCTATGGCGCGAAGCTGAGAGTTCTGTTGCAGGGTCTCGCGGGAGATGTTGAGCGAGACGTCCGGGCTGTCCACGACGCCGTGCACAAAGTTGTAGTAATCAGGCACGAGGTCCGCACACTTCTCCTGGATGAGGACGTTCGAACTATAGAGCGCAAGGCCCTTCTCGTAGTCCTTACTGTAGAGGTCGAAGGGGCGCCGACTGGGAATGAAGAGCAGGGCGTCATACGAGAGCGCGCCCTCGGCATGAAAGCTGACGGTGCGAGCTGGATCCGACCAGTCGTGGAAGGTCGACTGATAGAACTCGTTGTAGTCCTCCTGCTTGACCTCGCTCTGGCGCTTCTTCCAGATGGGGGTCATAGAATTTAGGGTATCGAGCTCTTGGTAGTCCTCGTACTCGGGCTTGTAGTCGTCGGGCGCGTCTTCTGGTTTGGGCTTCTGGCGGCTCTTGGTGACCATCATCTGGATGGGATGGCGCACGTAGTTTGAATAGCGCGTCACGAGGTCTCTGAGCCCTCCCTCAGAGAGGTACTGGTCAGTATCGTCGCTCTCGCTGGACTCACGGAGAAAGAGAATCACGTCGGTGCCATGCTCCTCGGCGCCGCTCCGCTCCCCCTCCCCCGCAGGCTCGATGCTGTAGCCTCTCACGCCATCGGACTCCCATACGAAGGCCTCGTCAGCCCCGAGCGCACGACTCACGACACGCACCTTGGTCGCAACCATGAAGCTCGAGTAGAAGCCGACGCCAAACTGGCCGATGATGTCGATGTCCTCGCCCTGGTGCTCCGCGTTGGCCTCCCTAAACTGCTCAGAGCCGGAGTGGGCGATGGTACCGAGGTTCTCGTCGAGCTCCTCCTTGGTCATGCCAATGCCGTTGTCGCTTACCGTAACGCTGCGGGCCTCCTTATCAAAGGACAGCCTGATAGCAAGCTTGGACTGGTCGACACCGAGGTCAGGGTTCTTGATTGCCTCGAAGCTCAACTTGTCGAGGGCATCCGAGGCGTTGGAGATGAGCTCGCGCAGGAAGATCTCCTTGTTGGTGTAGATCGAGTTGATCATGAGGTCGAGCAGCTTCTTGCTCTCTGTCTTGAATTGCTTCATAGGTCATGTGGTCCTTTCCCTCAAAGGCAGCGACGTGGCCTAGCGTCACACCCACCGCACGTATACCAAGGAAGGTTCTACCCACCCACTCACCACGCAAACGCTGGAAAGCCTAAAATCTTAGCTATACACACTTAGATCTGTATCGACAGATTCTTGATGTGAATGGCTGGCCAAAGAGTCGCATGTCTTGGGAGGAAGCTGTTACAGGGTCATTACCGACGTACGGTCAAGCCAATGGCATTCCGGGCGTCTGACATCAAGGTGATAGATTCTGAGCGATTTCATAAGCCTCCACGCCAGTCTCCAACGATCGCGCTAGGCTAGACGCACAGGCAGTCATCTCACGACAGCAAACAGTCAGGAGCAGACGCGCATGAAGCCAATCATCGGGGTTACGCCACACTATGAGGGCAACGAGAGGGCTCTCGGGGTGAGACCGGGGTACTTTTCCGTCCTCAGAGCCTGCGGCGGCCTGCCCCTTATGCTGCCCTTGACCGATGACGCACGCGACATTGACCAGCTGCTTGGCCTCGTGAACGGTATCCTTGTCACCGGAGGGGTCGACATAAATCCCGCGACCTACGGAGAAGAGCCTCTCCCCCAGGTCAATCCGCCCTTCGATGACCTTGACCAGTTCGAGATCTCCCTCATCAGGCGTGCGATCGACAGGAATCTGCCCGTCTTTGGCATCTGCCGTGGCATGCAGGCGATCAACGTCGCCTTGGGAGGTACGCTCTACCAGGACCTTCCCAGCCAGTACCACACAGGGTGCCCTCACTTCATGGAGCCACCCTTCGACCGTGTGTCGCACCATGTGACCCTGCTTGAGGGCGGCTACCTCAAGCATCTGCTGGGCGAAGAGGCGATCGGCGTCAACAGTAGGCACCACCAGGCCATTCGCAAGCTTGCTGATGGCTTGGCGCGGGCAGCGGTTTCTGATGACGGGATCATCGAGGCCATCGAGATGCCCAAGAGGCGCTTTGTCCGCGCCGTCCAGTGGCATCCCGAGCTCATGTGGCGACATGACGACAGGCAGCAGAGGATCATTCGACACTTTGTGGAGGCCTGTTGCCAAGGAAGCGGAAGCGCAACATAGAGCCAGACCGAACGACTCCTGGAAGCTCCTCTCGCATCGCTATGACCCTACGATCGGTAACCCTCAGTCGGTTGGGCTTGATCTACCCCGTGTCACACCGATAGGCCCCAACAGCACGGGAAAGGCGTGAGTCCTCAGGCATGACTTCCCTGGAGAAGCTTCGAGCCGTTCACAACGTCCCTCGTCAGTGGATTGCCTCCCAGCTCCGCGAGCGTCTCAACCACCCGCTCGCGCTGAGCGCGATAGTCCTTAGCATAGTCCTTCGCCTTGTCTGGGACGAGAGACTCAATACCCTCAGCCAACGAAGGCAACCCCCTGCGTGCGTCGTTAAACGAATCGATCGCAGCGTTGAGGGCCGTGGCAGCATCATTGGCCTTCGCCGCATCCTGGGCCTGTATGGCATCGAGGATATCTTGAAGCGCAGTGACCATGGTGCTCGCCCTCTCGACGGTCGTCTGATAGCTAGAGAGATTCGCCGAGGGAAGCTTCTCTCGCGCCGTCCTGAGGTCATCCGACATGCTGGCCTGGTACTTCTTGGCACTCTCGAGGTCGTTTATCATAGTCGTAGTGTCGATCTGGTCGATATAGCGCGACGAGCTGTTCAGGGTGTTCACCGCATTATCGGATGAGTCAAGGAAGAGCGAGCTATCTGCCATGAGATGAGCCAGCTCCTCTGCAGCCGACTGGACGTCGGCCAGCGAGTTAACGAGTTGGCTACCGGCGTCGATCATACCTCTACGGGCATCAAGTCCATCCTGGAGCACGTCGAGGGTATGCCTCGCGTCATCATCAAGAGCCCACCCATCAGACCTCGCCGACTCAAGGCTCCTGCGAGCGTCAGTCAAGCTGGAGGATGCCTCGTCGAGTCCGCGTTTCGCCGTGTCGGTCTTATCAGCTTTCGCTGTGTCGGTCTTATCAGGGAGCAGGTATGAGTGGTTGAGCTCAGCAACGCTATCGAGACGCTGGAGACCCTCGTCACATGCAACCATAGATTGCGTCGTGGCAACGATTGCGTCGCGTGCGGCCTCCTCACGCGAATGCTTGTACACAAAAAATCCAAGTACCGCTAAGACGACAAGGAGGACCACTCCAATGCCCGCTGCCACCTTTCTTTTGGGAGATCTCCTCGTGGCAGCTGAATCGACAGTGGCTGCGGTCGAAGCTCCCGGCATCGGGGAGTCTCCCGTCGGCCGCAAGTCTACCGGCATGATGGGTGCATTGGCAGACGAGGCAGGAGCATTCGTATCTGGCTCAGAGACGCCGAGGTATGGAATAGGGGCACCACCGGAGACTGCGGGCGCCTCGCCACCGGAGGCTGAGGCGAAAGCTGCAGGCGCGTCGTCGACGTCAAGTACCTTAGCGAACCACCGATCATCAGTATCAGCAGACACGCTAGAGATATCGGCATCCGAAGGCGAGGTGGTTGTCACAGGTGCCTGGGCAACGGCATCGGATGCCCCGGTAACACCCCCACCGTATGGGGGAACGAAAGCGAATGGCTGGGCGCTCGCGCTGGCAATACCATCTGTGTTGAACGCTTCAGCGCCACCTGAGACGTCTGACGGACCCAAGACATCACTGGCAGGAAGGGGACCACTGGGAGTATCTACGGTGCCAGCATCGGGCGCAACACCGGATTGCTCTGGGGACGGACCCCAACCCATGGCTGGCGACACAGAGGGGGCCATAGGCTCGGGGATCGCGGCCGTGTCTGCCCCACCCCAGATAGCCGTCGGATTGTCGGATGACACGGTCTCTCCGCTCGCGGCCGCCACGTCGAGCGCACCTGGTACGGGAGCAGCGGCCTCGGGCAAGGGGGCCTCGGGCGCAACCTGACCCACCGGCATAACCGGCAGACCATCCCCCGCTACCAACAAGTCCTCACCTATGGGTGCCCCACACGCCGTGCAAAAGTTGTCGTCAGGGCCGAGTTGCGTCCCGCACCTGCGACAGAACTTGTATTCGGACATGTTGGAACACTCCTTGCTCTCTGCATTAAGGCCACAGTTGCATAGTACGATAGCATAACGATATGTCCGGGGCGGAACGGACCCTCTCACCAAAGTTACGGACACCTCCGTGACCAAGAGCCCTAAGACCCAGTGATCAGAAAAACCGAAAGCGTGCAGCGCTGACCACCAGCCCCTGAATCAGGACCCAGGGATCTGCCTCTCATCCAGGTGTCTGCCACTCGAACCTTGCGCAAAGTGCCACAGAACAGCCGCTGATCACCGCACACCCACCAGGCCGACCGTGCGCGTAAAAGACCGCTCAGACGCGCAGACAATGAGCCATACTTGACCCAACAAGGTAACTGGCATCCGCCGGTCACGCAGGTGGACAAGAGAAAGGTGGGTATATGAAGATCACCGACCTGTTGAGACCCGAGGGCATCAAGATCAATGCCGTCCCGTCCGATCAGATGGACGCCATAGATCAGCTCGTCGCCCTGCAGGATGCCTCGGGCAACATCGCCGACACTGTGGAGTACAAGAAGGCGATTCTTGCACGTGAGGGGGAGTTCTCCACAGCGGTAGGGGACGGCATCGCGATACCCCATGCCAAGACAAAGGCCGTCAAAAGACCCGGTCTGGCCGCGATGACGCTTGCCAAGGGCGTAGACTGGAAAGCACCTGATGATGCACCCGCGACGCTCGCCTTCATGATCGCCGCACCTGAGGGACAGAACAACGTGCATCTGGAGATGCTGGCAAAGCTTTCTCAGCTCCTGATGCACGAGGAGTTCGCCAACGCCCTGCGCTCGGCGAAGACGCCTGAGGAGTTCCTCGCGACCATTGACCGGGGCGAGGCCGAGCGTGACGCCGAGAAGGCTCAGGAGGCCAAAAAGGAAGCGGCACCCAAGGCGGAGAGTGACCTGCCCGAAGTCCTTGCCATCACGGCCTGCCCCACCGGCATCGCGCACACCTACATGGCAGCAGAGGCCTTAGAGAAGAAGGCCACAGAGATGGGCATCAAGCTCAAGGCCGAGACCCAGGGCTCCGCAGGCGCGAAGAACGTTCTCACCGCCGAGGAGATCGCCCACGCCAAGGGCATCATCATAGCGGCAGACAAAAACGTCGAGCGCGAGCGCTTCGCGGGTAAGCCGGTCTACTCCACGAACGTCTCCGCCGGCATTCAGGAACCCGAGAAGCTCATCAACATCATCCTGAATGGCGAGGCGCCCGTACAGGAAGGCTCTGTCGCCACAGCAAGCTCGGCGGGTTCGGGCGAGAAGGACTCCGTCGGACATGTTCTCTATAAGCACCTAATGAACGGCGTCAGCCACATGCTGCCCTTCGTTATCGGCGGCGGCATCCTCACCGCCATCGCCTTCCTGGTCGATATCAAGGCGGCAGGCACCGCTACCTATGGCTCGACGATCCCGGCCGCCGCGCTCTTCAAGACCATCGGCGGCGAGGCCTTTGGCCTGATGCTTCCCATCCTCGCGGCCTACATCGCGGAGTCCATTGCAGACAGGCCGGGACTTGCGCCTGGCTTCGTCGGCGGTCTCTTTGCGAAGACGGGCTATGACCTGGCCTATCTTGCCAACATTAACGCCGCCACCCCGCCCACCACCATCTCGGGCGGCTTCATCGCCGCGCTCTTCGCAGGCTTCGCAGCAGGCTACCTCATGCTGGGCATCGAGCGGATGTGCGACAGTCTCCCTGCCTCGCTTGAGGGCATCAAGCCCATCCTGCTCTACCCGCTCTTGGGCATCTTGGCCATCGGCATCGTGATGCTGGTCCTAAATCCGCTCTTTGGCGCCATCAACACCGGCCTTTCCGACTTCCTGAACGGCATGGGTACGGGCAATATCGTGCTTCTGGGAGCCGTCGTCGGCGGCATGATGTCCATCGACATGGGTGGTCCGTTCAACAAGGCTGCCTACGTCTTCGGCACAGCGGCGCTCGTCACCCCTGGTGGGACTACTGGCCAGATCATCATGGCTTCCGTCATGGCGGGCGGCATGGTACCTCCTCTGGTCATCGCCCTCTCCACAACCTTCTTCAAGAACAGGTGGACGAAGGCGAATCGTGATGCTGGCCTCGTAAACTACATCATGGGCCTCTCGTTCATCTCTGAGGGCGCCATCCCCTACGCCGCCGCCGACCCCGGACACGTGCTGCCGTCCTGCATCATCGGCTCGGCCATCGCGGGCGGACTTTCCGCGCTCTTTGGCTGCACGCTGCCTGCCCCGCATGGCGGCATCTGGGTCATTGCCGTCATCGGTAACCCCCTGATGTACGCTGCATCCGTACTTATCGGTTCTGTAGTGGGTGCCCTCATCATCTCGCTATGGAAAAAGGCACTTCCCGCGTCGGAGTCTGGACTCGCATAGCGGTAGTTTGAACGAGCCCGCACGATTTGAGCGGGCGTGTAGAGGCGTATGACGGACGGGGGCGGTCACAGACGTGGTCGTCCCCGTTTCTGCTACTTGGCGCAACCCGCCCCGCAGCCTGGCGGGGGGTTGCTCGAGCGCATTTGCCCAGTTG